>Ga0118677_10000166_pt1 | contig 135157 bp, 81 predicted proteins | sample AliMusrvi5mmetaG_FD_86154 | JGI IMG/M metagenome (GOLD analysis project Ga0118677, IMG submission 86154) | reverse complement strand
GATTGGCGCTGCTGAATCCCGCCGCCCCCGCCCCCGACCGGCTGCCGCCGTCGCTCGTGATATCGCTGGTCGAGTTCGACGGGAAACCGCCGGAATCGCAGCAAACCAACGCGTTCGGTCCGGGAGACGGCCGCGCGATCTTCCGCTATACGGGTATTCAACTGAGCGCGCCCGATGCGGTGCGCTACAAGTTCCGGCTGGATGGCGTGGACCGGGATTGGGTGCAGAGCGGCGCGCGCCGAATGGCCGGCTACAGCAATCTCGGCCCCGGCCGGTATTTGTTCCACGTGCGGGCCGAGGCCGGCGGGAAATCCAGCCAGGCGGAATATGCGTTCTCCGTTCGACCGCATTACTACCAGACCGCCTGGTTCGCGAGCCTGTGCTGCGTCGCGCTGCTGGGTATGCTGTGGGGCGCCTGGCAGTTGCGCCTCAGGCAGTTGAGAACCCGCTTCAAACTCGTGCTGAACGAGCGTGCCCGGTTGGCGCGCGAGTTGCACGATACCCTTGCTCAGGATTTTGTCGGCCTGTCTACCCTGCTCGACGCGGTGTCCATGCGGCTGGCGGAGGACGTCACGAGCGCTCGCCAATACCTGGACCTGGCGCGCAAAATGGTCCGTCACAGCCTCACCGAAGCCCGCCGGTCCGTAATGGACCTGCGCGCCGCCGTGCTGCAGGGGCAATCGCTCGGTGAGGCGCTCCAGTCGGCTGCTCCGGCCTGGGTCGCCGGATCGTCATTGAAGGTGCACGTGGAAGCCGGCGACGAAGCGGCCAAACTGCCGGACGAAGAGGAACAGCATCTGTTGCGGGTGGCTCAGGAAGCCCTGCACAACGCCGCGCACCATTCCAAGGGGAAGAACGCCTGGGTGCGGCTGAATTATGAACAGGTCGCCGGGGCCATCCAGGTGAAGCTCTCCGTTCGGGACGATGGGCAGGGCTTCGACCCGGAGACGACCTTCGACCCGTCGGCCGGGCATTTCGGGATTCTAGGGATGCAGGAGCGCGCCGAACGCATCGGCGGAACATTCCGCCTGGAGAGCCGCCCGGGAGGGGGGACGCTAGTAGAGGTATCCGCTCCGGTCCCGCTCTCCACGCGGGCGCATCTCGCCGGGTCCGAGGCCGCAAGTCCATCCGGAGGTTCCTTCAACGCATGAAGCTCGACAGCCCCATCCGCGTCCTGGTTGCGGAAGACCACCTGATCGCCCGGGTAGGCATCACCACGATCCTCAACGCGCAGTCCGATATGACGGTAGTCGCCGAAGCATCCAACGGGCAGCAGGCCGTCGAACTCTATAGATCCACGCAGCCTGATGTCGGCTTGCTCGACGTGCGCATGCCCGTGCTTGGTGGAATTGAGGCCGTGGCGGCTATTCGAGCGCAGTTCCCCGACGCAAGGCTGATCTGCCTGAGTACCTATGGGGGCGACGAGGACATCCGTAGGGCGCTGCACGCCGGGGCTGCGAGTTACCTCACAAAAGACGTCCTGCATGACGACCTGCTGAAAGCGGTTCGCGCTGTGGCTACGGGGCAAACCTATCTTCCGGCACAGGTAACGGCGGCCCTCAGGGCGCAGGTTCCAGGACCCATCCTGAGCGCTCGCGAGCTTGAGGTGCTGGAACTGATCGTCAAGGGTCTGGCGAACAAGCAGATCGCTTACGTACTGAGCATCGCCGAGCACACCGTGAAGAACCACGTGAAGAGCATTCTCGATAAGTTGGATGTAGAAGACCGCACCCAGGCCGCTACGGCCGCGATCCAACGGGGCGTCGTTCATCTGTCGTGAGTCCGGTGGGGCGCCGCCCAGCCCCGCTTCCGGATGGTGCTGAATGGATGTAGGCATAGCCCGAAAGGGCCATATCGCCGTCCTGCACTCCTGTCATCCCATAAACATAGGGCCGCTTTGCCCGAAAGTTGTGGTTCTCGCCCGCTCCCGGGCCCTACATCGCAGGTAAAGAATAAATGTGGATTGTCCGACTGGCGCTCCGGCGCCCATACACCTTCATCGTGATGGCCTGTCTGATCGTGCTGCTCGGCGGGGCCGCGATGATGACCATGCCGGTGGACATCTTCCCGCACATCGACATTCCCGTCGTGAGCGTCGTGTGGGGCTACACCGGCATTTCGCCGGAGGAGATGGAGAAGCGCATCGTCACCGTTTCCGAGCGCTCGATGACGACGACGGTGAACGACATCGAGCACATCGAGTCGCAGTCCTACAACGGCACCGCCGTCATTCGCCTGTACTTTCAGCCCAACGTCAAGATCGACATGGCGCTAGCCCAGGTGGTCGCCGCTAACCAGGGCATCTTGCGCGTACTGCCTCCCGGGCAGACGCCCCCGAGTGTCATCAAGTTCGATGCTTCTTCGGTGCCCATTCTGCAGATCGGATTGAGTAGCCCCGTGCTCAGCGAGCAGTCCATCGCAGACCTCGGGCAGAACTTCATCCGCACGCAGCTTGCCACCGTTCAGGGCGCCACGATTCCGCTCCCTCTGGGGGGCAAGTTCAAGCAGGTAATGGTCGATCTGAACCCCGATGCTATGCAGGCGCGCGGTCTTTCGGCGCTCGACGTTTCCAACGCCCTGGGGCAGCAGAATCTGATCCTGCCGGCAGGCACGGCCAAGTTCGGCGACAAGGAATATCAGGTTAAGGTCAACAGCAGCCCGCGCCTGATCGAGGAACTGAACAACCTTCCCGTGAAGACCACCAATGGTTCGGTGGTTTACATGCGCGATGTGGCGCAGGTCCGGGACGGCTTCGCCGTGCAGGCCAATATCGTCCGCAAGGACGGCACGCGCGGTGCGCTGCTCACCGTCATGCGCAACGGCCAGGCTTCAACCCTCGACATCGTCAATAAGGTGAAGCAGCAGTTGCCGCTGATTCTGGCCGGCTTGCCCAAAGAACTGCAGGTGCGCATGATCTTCGATCAGTCGCTGTTCGTGCGCGGCGCCATTCAGTCGGTACTCAAAGAAGCCCTCACTGCCGCCCTGCTCACCGGACTGATGATTCTGCTGTTCCTGGGAAGCTGGCGCAGCACGGTGATTGTCTGCATCTCCATCCCGCTCTCGATCCTGGTTTCGCTAATCGTTTTGAACCAGCTCGGGGAAACGGTAAACACCATGACCCTCGGCGGGCTCGCGCTCGCGGTCGGAATTCTCGTGGACGACGCAACGGTGACCATTGAGAACATTCACCGGAACATGGCCATGCGCAAGGCGATGGTTCGCTCCGTGCTCGACGGCGCTCAGCAAATCGCGGTGCCGGCGTTCGTTTCAACGCTCGCCATCTGCATCGTGTTCGTGCCTGTCCTGCTGCTCACCGGCGCGGCCAGTTTCCTGTTCACTCCCTTGGCGCTGGCGGTGGCGTTTGCCATGCTGGCGTCCTACCTCCTGTCCAGGACGCTGGTTCCGACCCTGGTGTATTACATGCTGCGACCCGAAATCGCACGCTACCAGCATGGCGAGCATGGCGAGTCGAGCACGGAGAGCGCGGCCGGCCACGGGCTCTTCTTCCGTGTGCATCTTGCCTTCAATAGGGGCTTTGAGAGCTTCCGCGACAAGTATTCGGGTTTTCTGGATTGGAGTCTCGATCATCGCAGAATCGTGCTGATCGGATTCTTCGGCTTCTCGTTGCTCTCGCTGGGACTGCTGCCATTCGTCGGACGCGACTTCTTCCCCGACGTCGATGCAGGCCAGCTCCGGCTCCACGTGCGGGCGCCCTCGGGGACGCGCATCGAACAGACCGAAGCGCTCTTCGCCCAGGTGGAAGACGAGATTCGCGGCACCGTCCCGCCCGCCGACCTCGACACGATTCTCGACAATATCGGATTGCCCTTCAGCGGCATGAACCTGGCGATGGGCGACAACCAGAATACCGGTCCTGGAGACGGCGACATCCAGATCGCCCTGAAGGAAGAACACAAGGGCTCCGCCGCAAGCTATGTCGAACAGCTGCGCCACCGTTTGCACACCCGTTTTCCCGGCGCGACGTTCTACTTCGAAGCGGCCAACATGACCAGCCAGATCCTGAATTTCGGGTTGCCGGCCCCGATTGACGTTCAGGTGATCGGCCGCAACACCGTGGCTAACTACGCCATGGCCCAGGATTTGCAGCGCCGGATCGAGCGCATTCCAGGCGCCGCCGACGTGCACATCCACCAGATCGTGGACTATCCGGAGATCCGCGTGAACGTCGATCGAAGCCGCGCGGCCGAGTTGGGCCTGTCCCAGCAGGACGTCACTTCCAGCCTGTTGATCTCGCTCAGCGGCAGCACGCAGGTCGCGCCGAGCTACTGGTTGAACTGGGTCAACGGCGTGAACTACTCGATCGGGGTGCAGACTCCGCAGTACGCGATTCCGTCGCTGGATGTGCTGATGCGCACCCCGGTCAACTCCGGCGGCCTGAGCAAGAACTCCGCCACGGCATTCGGGAATCCGACCGCGAGCCTCGCCAGCCTGCCGGCTGGTCCGGCACAATCCTCAGCGGGCTACGGCAACCCCGGCGCCGTCCCCTCAGCGACCCAACTCCTGAGCAACGTCGCAACCACGGCACGCGGCCAGGCGCCGCTAATCGTCAGCCACTACAACGTCCAGCCGGTGTACGACGTGTTCGCGAACATCGATCGCGCCGACCTCGGCACGGTAGGGGATCAGGTCAACAAGATCGTAGACAGCCTGCGGCCGAAACTGACGCCCGGCGCCTCCATGATGGTGCGCGGCCAACTCGAAACCATGCAGAGTTCGTTTACCCGGCTCGGCCTCGGCCTGATCCTGGCCGTGATTCTGGTCTACCTGCTGATGGTACTGAACTTCCAGTCCTGGCTGGATCCATTCATCATCCTGATGCCTTTGCCGGGCGCGATGGCCGGTATTCTCTGGATGTTATTCATCACGCAGACGACGTTGAGCGTGCCGTCTTTGATGGGCGCCATCATGTGCATCGGCGTGGCCACGGCGAACAGCATCCTGATGGTTGTCTTCGCTAACGACGAGCGGCTGGAAGGCCTGGGCGCCCGCGCCGCCGCGCTCTCCGCGGGTGTGGTGCGCATACGCCCGGTGCTGATGACGGCGGCCGCGATGATCCTCGGCATGTTGCCGATGGCGATAGGGGCAGGCGAAGGCGGCGAGCAGAATGCGCCGCTCGGCCGGGCGGTGATCGGAGGGCTCGCGGTGGCCACGGTCTCCACGTTGTTCGTGGTGCCGATGGTTTACAGCCTCCTCCGTACGAAGCCGCCCGTCGATCATGAAGCACTCATATTGAAGGAAGAAACGGAATGATCCCGGAAAAGTCTGAGGCGGCCCCTCCGCAGTCCCGCGACGATAGCGCCGCGCTGCGGGAGAAGATCGAGCAGTTGGAGCACGAGGTTCAGCACTTGCGGCAGAGCCACTCGGCGGCGCACATCGAGGTGCCCAAGACCTCGCAGGCGAAGCCGCGCGCCGCACTGCTGCGGGGACTCGCCATCACATTCGTGGCGGTCCTGATTCTGGCATTCGCAGCGGGCTTTCTCCCCAAACTGCGCCGTCAGCACGTCCTGGCCGCGGAGGCGGAACAGACGCTGACATCAAAGCCCGTGGTGCCCGCGGCCGTGGTCACGCGCGCTCCCGCCGAGACCGTCCTGGTGCTGCCGGGTACACTCCAGGCCATCACGGAGGCGCCGGTGCTATCGAGAGCCGACGGCTACGTGAAACGCCGCTTTGTGGATATCGGCGATCGAGTCGCGCAGGACCAGGTGCTGGCCGAGATTGAAGCCCCCGAGCTGCAGCAACAGGTGAATCAGGCGGCATCCTCGCTGGAGCAGGCCCGCTCGACGCTGGAGCAAGCCAGGGCGAGTCTCACCCAGGGTATCGCCAACCGCGAACTCTCCCGCGTTTCCGCCGCGCGCTACGGCAACCTGGAGAAACGCGGCATCGTTTCCCGCCAGGAGAACGATACTTATCAGGCCCGCTTCCAGGCCGACACAGCCGCCGTGGACGCGCTGCAGAAGGGCGTAGCCGCCGCGCAGAACAATATCTCCGCTTCGGAAGCGAACCTTGCCCGGTTGAAGCAGGTTTCCAGCTACTTGAAGGTCCGCGCTCCGTTCTCCGGCATCATCACGCTGCGCAACGTAGATCAAGGCACACTGGTGAGCGCCGGCAACACGATGCTGTTCCGGGTGGCGCAGACAGGCACATTGCGCACTTTTATCAACGCTCCTCAAGTGAATGCGAGCGAGATGCGCGTTGGGCAGAGCGCGCAGGTGACCTTCAACGAACTACCCGGAAAGGTTTTCGAGGGGAAAGTGGCGCGCTCGTCCGGCGCCCTCGATCCGGCCACTCGAACGCTGCTGGTCGAAGTCCAGGTGGCGAACCCGAAAGGCGAGTTACTGCCGGGGATGTACGCGAGCGTGAGCCTGCACGCGTTGCGTGAAGACCCGCCGATGCTGATTCCATCCGAGGCTTTGATCGCGCGAGCCGAAGGGACCTTGGTGGCGGTGGTGGACGGCTCCGGCACCGTGCACTTCCAACCGGTGCGCGTCGGACGTGACACCGGATCTGAAATCGAGGTGCTGACGGGGATTAGGGAAGGGATGAAAGTCGTCGTGAATCCCAATGACAGTGTCCGCGAGGGTGTCGCCGTCGAGGCCCGGCCATTCCTGCGGCCGCATGTGGGAAGTCCCGCCGCCGGGAGGAAGCCCCGTTGAGCGGGGCAGTCCCAATGCGCATCCGTACAATCCTCGTAGCGCTACTCAGCGCTGCGCTGGTCTTTCCTTTGCAGGCAGACGACATCCCCGGGGGATGGACGAAATACTCGCGCGTGTGGCGCCCGGCCTCCGTCCCCACGCCCAACTGGAACAATACCTCGCGCTATGCCGATTTGCTCAAAGCCGGTCAACTCTATCTTTCCTTGCGCGACGCCATCGCAATCGCAGTCGAGAATAACCTGGACGTCGAGACCCAGCGCTACAACCTGCTGGCCGCGCATCAGGATCTTCTGCGCGCGCAAGGCGGCGGGACGACGCGCGGTTTGCAATACACGATCGCCGAAGTGCCGCTGGGTATCGGCGGACCGGCCAGCCCGCTGCTCACCAGCCTCGGCCAGCAGTCCTCGGGCGGCGGTTCCATCCCTACGAACGCTTCGGAACTGGGCGTTTTGAGCGGAACTCAATCGAACCTCTCGCTGCTCGGCCAGAGCCCGCTGAGCGCGGGAACGCCTCTTCCGGTGTACGACCCAGCCCTGACCGGCCTGTTGAATTACTCGCACCAGTCCACGCCCGAAGTTGGTCCCGGCTCAGTCGGCACTGACAACCTAGTCGCGACCGCCTTGAACGCTAACGCCGGTTTGACACAGGGCTTCGCCAGCGGCGCCAATGCCGCCCTTTCGTTTAACAACTCGCGCAACACTCTCAACTCGACCAACGCCAACTACAGCCCGTACGTGACATCGAGCCTCTCGCTGACGATCACGCAACCCCTGCTGCGCGGCTTTGGTACCAGCCTGAACCGCCGCTACATCCGGATTGCCGCAAACCAGGAGCGGATCGCCAGCCTGCTCTTCCAGCAGCAATTGATCAGCACGGTCTACGGAGTTGCCCGGCTCTACATCGACCTGACCAGCTTGCGCGACAACGTCAAGGTGAAGGAAGAGGATCTTCAATTGGCCGAGTGGCTCAAACGCGAGGTAGCAGCTCGCGTGGAGGAGGGAATCCTACCGTCGATCGAGGTTACGCGGGCAGGGGCAAGCCTCCTGACCGCACGGCAGGCGCTGATTGATGCGCGCGCGCTGGTGGAAGAGCAGGAGGCGGTTCTCAAGAGCGTTTTGTTCCGTAAGGGCCTGGACGAAGCCGCCTTGCGCGACGCGCGCGTGGTACCGACCGACGCGCTGGAATTGCCCCGCGACGCGGCCACATTGGACGCAGGCAAGTTGATCGAGCAGGCTCTGGCCGGACGGCCGGACCTGCTGCAGGCGGGCTTGCAAGCCGAGAATAACCGTATCGCCCTGGAAGGCTCGCGCAACAACCTGAAGCCGCAGTTGGATATCGTCGCTTTCGCTCAGAATGCGGGCCTCGGCGGCGACCGCAACGCGATTGCCACAAATCCGGACCTGGCTTTCCTGGGCGGGTACGGCGGCGCGCTGGGTCAGGTCTTGCGGCGCAACTACCCAACCTACGGCGCGGGGCTCCAGCTGAATTTGCCCCTGCGCAACCGGACGGCCCAGGCCGACGCGGCACGCGACGAAATCGTCTCGCGCCAGGCCGACATCCGTGCCGAGGAGTATCGCAATCAGGCTCGCCTGGAGGTGCAGGACGCGCTCATCGCATTGCGCCGTGCACAGGCCTCTTACGAGGCGGCTGCCGAGGCGTCCCGCCTGCAGATTGAATCGCTGGAGGCCGAAAAGGCCCGTTTCGAAGAGGGGCTCAGCACCGCTTTCGCGGTAGGCCAGTTTCAGAACGTTCTGTCACAGGCCCGGCTAACCGAGTTGTCCGCGCGGGGTTCGTTCGCCAAAGCCAAGGCAGTGCTCCAGCGTGCGACCGGAACGCTGCTCGAAACTTACGGGTTTTCTGCCGACACGATGAAGCAAGCCGAATCGGTGCGCTGATCCCGAGGGACGGGAAGCGCCATCGGAATCCTCCCCGGCTGCCCAGCATACCCGTCACCCCCAACGCGGAGAACATGCGTTCAGTGACCAGCAGAAAGCCGCGGGATAGTAAGCGGTCAGGTCCACTGACAGCCACCGGTCATTGTGCGCGCTCCTGCCGGAACTTCAGTTTCTCTTCGTCCCGATCGAGAAATGCCACGCCGTTTTGCATCCACTGCGGCGCGGGCGCACCCTTCAGGAAATGGTCGAAGAACTGCTGCATGCGAACCGTGTAATCCATCTGGTCGGCGCGGCGGCGCAGTCCGTGATACTCGCCGTTGTAGTTCAGCAGGTACGCCTCCTTGCCATTGCGCCTGAGCGCCAGGAAGTACTCGATACCCTGATACCATGGCACGGCGTCGTCGTTGTCGTTATGCAAAATCAGCATCGGCGTGCTGACACGGCGCGCGTGGAACACCGGCGAGTTCTCCACAAATTTATACGGGTCATCGAAGATCGTCTTGGCGATGCGGCTCTGCGTGTGCTCGTATTGGAACTGCCGCGGCAGCCCAGTGCCCCAGCGGATGCCGCTGTAGGCCGAGGTCATGTTGCCCACCGGCGCACCCGCCTCGGCGGCGCGGAAGCGCGACGTTTGCGTCACCATGTAGGCGATCTGATACCCACCCCAGCTATGGCCCTGGATGCCGATTGAATGCTCGTCCACAATGCCCAGGTCCACCACGGCTTGGATCGCCGGAAGCACGCATTTCAACGCGCTCTGGCCGGGCTGTCCGATGGTGTAAACGATATCCGGCTGCAGCACCAGGTAGCCGTTGCTGGTGTAATAGCTTGTATTCACCGAGTGGCCCGGCGCGGGATTCACAAAGCTGTGCAGGTTCTGCGTGAGCCGCTCGTAAATGTACACCATCAGCGGATATTTCTTCTTCGCATCGAAGTTCGCCGGCTTGAACAGCGCCGCCTGCAGCGGCACGCCGTCAGAGTTGCGGAAGCGGATCAACTCCTCCGTGCCCCAGGCGAGGGGCTTCAGCTGGTCTCCGCCATTGGAGATCTTCCTGGCCGTATCGAACCCGGGGTCGGTCACTTGAAGATCGGGGTACTCGTCGAAGCGGCTCTCGGAAACCAGAAACACCTCTGCGTTTTTGGCGCGCGCGACATAACGCCAACTGGCGTCGCTCCAGAGCAACTTCTGCGGCGCTCCGGCCGTCGTTGCCGAACTGCGGAAGAAGCCCGAGGCCCGTGTCTCCTCGCTTTCGCCGTGCAGAATCAGCGGCTTGGCGGGATCTATCCCCAAGTCGGGTTCGTCCTCGTCGCCGGTGGCGTCAGTCCGCACAACGCGGTATTCAACCCTCTGGGCGCGGCCAGCCCCCCCGGTGAGGTTCACCGCAGCCGACCCGTCGCCCGGCACGCGCCACACGTCGTAGCGGTCGTACAGCAGCGCCGCACCGTCCCGGGTCCAGCCGCCGAAACCATAGGCTGGTGGCGTCTCCGGCACGTCGTACCGTTCATCGAAGAAAGCGACCGGCAAGTTCGCGGTCAGGTTGCGCGGCGGGCCGTCGCTCGCATCCACCGCGTACCACTGTTTTTCCCGGTAGATCGCGGCGAATCTACCGCTGGGCGACCAGTGCACTTCCTTGGCGCCAGCCGACCGAACCTCTGCAAGGACGAGCTTGCGACCGCCGCTCGCGCCGTCCACCAGGAACAAGTCGCTGTAATTGCCGTCGTAATCCACCCGCTGGCGGTAGGCCCGGTCGTCCAGCCCGATAGCGGCCGTGCCGAAGTCGTTCACCACCACCGCCGGCAGGTCGGGGGCGCCCAAAGCCACCAGCGACTTCGTCGCCAGATCGAACGAGTTGCGGTAGGTGCGGTTGCGTTCCTGGATGGCGCGAATCCGTTGCATCGGCTGGACGTAATCGTCGTTCCAACGCCACAAATCCATGCTCACTTTCTCGTCGGCGACGGGCTCCGCTTTCGGGTCGCGCGGCGCCTTGGGAGGCACAGCGGAGGGCACATACAGCTTCTTGCCGTCCCTGGAGAACGCCAGCGTGCCCTTTTCCCCAACCACCATGCCCTGCGGGAAACCGGGCGTAGCCGTGGAAACCAGCTCCGCCGCGGCTGCGGACTGCCGGTCCCAGTAGTACACCTTCTGCCTGGGCGTTTTCGACGTGGAGTCATCGCGGTCGCTCAGGAAGGCCAACTGCTTCTGATCCCGGTCCCACGTGACCTTCGCATACTTGCCCTTCCCCTTCAGCAAGACGCCGGGGGCATCCACTGCGCCCGGTTTGAGCCAGTAAACCCCGTTGTCCTCCTCTTTCCTCGAGGAGGTGGTGAACCACAGCACCCCGGCGTCGCGCGTGAGACCGAACTCCGAAACGTCGGCCAGCGTACGCAAAGACGTGGGGCCGCCGAGGCTGCGCACCGTCAACTCCGTGCCGTACTCCTTCTTAGCCGCACCGCCGGCACCAGCCTCTTCCGCTTGATCAGCGCTGCCATCTTCGGCTACGTCGGTGGCCGGCTTTTCAGCCGCTTTCGCCTCAGCCTTGGCTTCCGGCTTGGCCTCAGCGAGATACGCCAGCCAGGGCGCGCCCTTCTCCGGCAGGTCGAAGCTCTTTACATTCGCGATGCGCTCCGTCTGGCCGGTCGCCAGGTTGACGATGGCCAGACTCTTCTTGGGCATCTGGTCCGGCTTCTTCTTGTCCCTGCGGGCGAGGTCCACCTCCGCCTTTGTGGGGAACGCCGCGAAGACCAGCCATTGTGCGTCGCCCGAGAAACGCATCTTCACCGATGGCCGCTGCGGTGGCGCCTCCGGGTTCACTTCCGCCGGCGGAACCACGGGCGGCTGCGGCAAATTCCCCGCCGGGATGCGGTACTCCGTGCCCGCTGCCAGGTTTCTCACCACCACGTCGCCGTCGGCGTCCTCGCTCATGTAGGCGAAAGCCACCCACTTACCGTCGCGCGAGAGGGTCTGGCCGGTGATCAGCCTCCAGGAGTCGTAGTCCTTGTGCGTTAGCGGACGCTGCGGCTGTGCCACGACTGCGGCGACCGACAGCAAGATCAGGACGATTGGTTTCAGGAGCAGTGGAAGGCTGGTGGCGTTCAGCCTGGGGAGTCGCGGCATGCTCGGATTATATCGGTCGCGCCGGCGGCATCGCTTTTCAACGCCTCAGGCCATTTCTGCAAAGCGGGCCGCTTGTGTAACGCGCGCGGCAGCGCGACCATCAAGTTAAGTTAGAATCAAGACGATCCGTCGTCGCTTCCTTGCGTTAGCTTGGTGCCCTTATGCCTTCTGAAACCCTGACAATCGTAGACAACCGAATCGGCAAGACGTACGAGGTTCCAATCGAAAACGGAACCGTGCGCGCGATGGATTTGCGGAAGATCCGAACTAGTAGTGAAGACTTCGGACTGATGGCCTACGACCCGGGGTTCATGAACACGGCGGCCTGCAAGAGCCGCATCACTTTCATCGACGGCGAGAAGGGGATTCTGCGCTACCGCGGCTATCCGATCGAGCAACTGGCCGAGAAGAGCAGCTTCCTGGAAGTCGCCTACTTGCTCTATTTTGGCGAATTGCCGACGCAAAGCCAGTTGGACGAGTTCAACAACATCGTTCTCTCGCACACCCTGATTCACGAGCAGACCAAGAAGTTCATCGACGGCTTCCGCCACGACGCCCATCCCATGGGCATGTTCCTTTCCACGGTGGCGGCGCTGTCCACCTTCTACAAGGAAGGCAAGAACATCTTCGACGCCCAGAACCGGCTGGTGCAATTTGAACGCATGGTTGCGAAGATGCCGACCATCGCGGCATTTTGCTTCCGGCATTCCATCGGGATGCCCTTTGTCTACCCCGATGGCGATCTGAGCTACCCCGCGAACTTCCTGAGCATGATGTACAAGGGCACCCAGTTGCGCTACAAACCGCATCCGGTGCTGGAGCGTGCCTTGGACGTACTGTTCATCCTGCACGTCGACCACGAGCAGAACTGTTCTACCACCACCATGCGCGGTATCGGCAGTTCCCATTGCGATCCGTTCACCGCGTTGGCCGGGGCAGCCGCCGCGCTGTACGGCCCCCTGCATGGCGGGGCGAACGAGGCCGTACTGCGCATGTTGATGGAGATCGGATCGAAGGACCGCATCCCCGAGTTCATCAAGCGTGTGAAGGCCGGCGACGGCGCCCGCCTGATGGGTTTCGGTCATCGCGTCTACAAGAACTACGACCCGCGCGCCCGGATCATCAAGCAAGTCGCAGCCGAGGTGCTGGAGGTCACAGGCCGCAGTCCCCTGCTCGACATGGCTCTGGAAATGGAGCGCATCGCCCTTGAGGACGACTACTTTGTCAGCCGTAAGCTCTATCCGAATGTCGATTTCTACTCGGGCATCATCTACCAGGCGATGGGCTTCCCCGTGGACATGTTCCCCGTGCTGTTCGCCATTCCGCGCACGCCCGGCTGGCTGTCCCAGTGGGAAGAGCAGATCCTGGACCCCGAACAGCGGATCGTGCGGCCGCGTCAGGTCTACCTCGGCAGCGAGGTGCGCGACTATGTACCCATGGCCGGGCGCGTCGATCCAGCCACGGTGGACGCAGCGGCTCCGCAAGCCGTATAAGGAAGCTGCGCCGGACCGGGGACTTCGCGTGCTGCGAAGGGCCTCTTCGACGCTTCGAACCGGAGTGCTAGAGGCTGGGCGATGACGCCTCTGCTGTTCTGTCTGCTCCTCTTTTCCGACTTGCACACAGCCGCCCGCGGGGGTGACATCGAAACCGTGTCTGCACTACTCGCGCATGGGGCCGACGTCAACGAGTACGATTCCCTGGGCGGAACGGCGCTGCACGACGCGGCCTGGAGCGGAGAGGCCAAGATCGTTGAACTCCTGATCGAGCACCACGCCGACCTGAACGCCCGCCACAAGGAGGCGGGTTCCACGCCACTGCACTATGCCGTCCTGATGGACCGCCGCGCCGTGGTGGAGGTTCTGCTGGCCCACGGGGCGGACGTGAATGCGCGCTACCGCAGCGGTTCGACGGCGCTCCATCTCGCCGCCAACCGCGGCCATGTCGAAATCGCAAAGATGCTGCTCGACAAGGGTGCGAACGTGAGGTCCGCCGACGATGCCGGCTCGACGCCGATTGACGAGGCTTCCTGGCGCGGCCATGCCGATATGGTCAAGCTGCTGATCGCGCGCGGAGCGACGGTCAACGTCCGGAACTCGGAAAGCGGTGCGACGCCACTGCACGAGGCGGCGATTCAAGGCCATGCCGACGTAGCCCTGGTGCTGCTCGACGCCGGCGCGGAAATCGCGGCCCGCGACTCGGCGGGAGCTACGGCGCTCGATGAAGCTCTGCGTTTCAAGCACACGCCGGTGGTCGAATTACTGATGGCACACGGGGCGAAACTCGAATCGGGAGGCCAGACTGCCTCCGGACAGCTCCAGGGTGCGGTGCTGCACGGGCAGGCCGACGTGGTTTCGCTGCTGCTCGATAAAGGCGCGGACGCCAACATGCCTTGTCCTGGCGGCGGTACCCTGCTGCACGATGCAGCGCTGAAAGGCTACGTGGCCGTGGCGCAGGCGCTGCTCGCCCACGGGGCCAAGGTCGATGCGCGCAACGCCTCGGGCGGCACCCCGCTGCACGATGCGGCGCTCGCGGGGCAGACGGCGGTCGTCGAACTGCTGCTGGACAAATGCGCGGCGATCAACGCCAAAGACACGGAGAGCGGTGAGACTCCCCTGCACCACGCCGCCAGTTGGAATCGCGGGACCAGCGTCGAACTGCTGCTCAAACGCGGCGCAGACCGCACGCTTCGCAACAAGGCGGGCAAGACCGCCCTCGACCTCGCTCGCGAGAACAGCGCCGACGAAGCGCTCCTGCTGCTCGCCAAATAGGGAATCAGGCGGCCGCGTCACCGCAGTTCTGCCGGTCTAGTGCGGTACGACGACCGCGGGGACGATGGACACCACGGCCGGAGCGCTGGCCGCGCCGTTCACGGTGATGACCAGGGGTTGGTCGCCTGCCGTCGAGGCGGGTACCTGGACGACGGTCCCGGCAACTCCCACAAATCCCGGGGTCAACGCGACCGGCTGAACCGTCGCATGGATGCCGCCTATGGTCGCGGTGGCGGGAAATGCCGCAAAAGCGGGCGTGCCCGAGGCGGCGGAGCCGTCGTTGGGCGCGGGCGTTACCGGCCCGACGCCGGTGAAATAGACCCATAGGTTAGATCCGGCCGCCGCAGGGTGTGCCGGGCTGTTGACGCGCCCGTCCGCATTCACGCCGACGGCATGGCCGGCGAGTTGGAAGATCGCGGGCGCCGCCGCACTGACCGGAACCGTGGCTGCGCTGCTCAGGCCTGACGTCGAGCCAACCAGCACGCTGGCGTTCTGCGGCGCCGTGCTCGAAGGCACCTGAAAGACGACCTGGTTCGGGTCCACGTACATCAGCGGGGCGATCACGCCGTTCACAAAGACGCTGGTGCCCCCCATCACCGCAGGCAGCGGGGTTAGCTCCGCGGAACCGGCCGCAGGTGCGAGATTCGAACCGGTCACAACGCCAAGCGCGCCGGGCGAGATGTTGCCGGTGCGGTCGGCCGCATTGACGACCGAAAGGATGCTGGGCAGCGGCCGGTTGTAAGCGGAGAACAACTGCGGGAAGGCGTTGACCAGTACGGTCGGGCCGGATACCGCGGTGGAGCCGCCGAAAATGTCCCGTGCGGTCGAGGCGTGGATGCCGGAGGGCAGCGTGATTTGCACGGTCGTCAAAGGGTTCCAGGCGATCATTCCGGCGCTGCCATCCTGGAGTTTCAGCCCGACCTGCCAGGTACCTGCGGAATCGATAGTCACGCCGGTCAGCGAGGCGCCGGAAAGCCAATTCTGCAAAACGCGGAACGCAACGCCAGCCTTGGTGAGCTGGCGCGGATCGCTCTGTTCGGTGGCGGCACAGAACGTGCTGCCCTTGCTCCAGGTGTACCAGTCGTAGCGGGCGGAGCCGTAGGCCAGATCGACCAGGTAGCGCCGGACCAGGTAGGCAGCGCCCTGATCCTCAGTGGTCGTGGTATCACCCGAAGCGCCCTCCGTGTCCCAGAATGGCATAGCGCTCACGCCGTTCTTCGCCATCACCAGGCGGACATTGGCGATGCCGGGACCGACCTGCTCGGGCGGCGCTGTGTAGGTGTAGAAGTGGAACGAAATGACATCCACATAGGGCGCCATCCCCGCCTGCAACAGCTGGTCGAGATAGCCCGCCGCGTAGGGCACGGGCGCGACCACGGTGTTGCCGGGGTCGATAGACTTGAGGATCTTATAGGCTTCGCGGGTCAGATCGACGAGCTGCGGGACGGTGCCCGCGTAATACGTCGGGTCGTTCGGTTCGTTCCAGACCTCATAGTTGCGAATGCGCCCTTTGTAGCGCTTGCCTACGGCGGTAATGTAGTCGCGCCAGTCCTGAATGTTGGTGGGAGGTGCGGCCGCGCCGGCGCCAATGTAATTCACATTGTCCGGTTGGGACGACGCCCAGGCGGGGCTCTGGCCCATGGTCAGCAGAATCTCATTGACTCCGTGCGACTCGGCGGCGGCCACCCACATGTCGAGCGGCTCCCAGTTCCACACGCCCTTGACCGGTTCCAGCGCAGTCCACGCGGTGCCGGAATCCCACAGGCGCAGCATACCGAAAGGTGCCTGTGGCCAAGGCACGCCGCCCGAGACGGGCTTGCCGCTCGCGTCGGTGAATGTGACGTCGTCGATGTAGACCGTACCCGTGGAGTTGGACTGAAACATGAGCAGGATATCGCCGCTGTCCTGGACTGTCGCATTGACGGAGTATTGCCGCCAATCCGAGGTCAGGGTGAGTGGAGACGGATAGCCGCCGTCATTGTAGGCGGTGTACGGCGCCGGTCCCTGGCGGACCATCATCCGGACGGGCATGCCATCAGCGCTGCGCAACCAGGCGGAGAAGGTGTACTTCTGCCCTGGGATGACGCTGACCGGCTCGACGAACTGTAGGGCGTCGGCCCCAACATTCGAGACCACGATCTTCTGGCACGAGGAGCCCGAGTGGGGGTTCGCGGTGTCAGCCGAATAGGTAATCACCGGCAGCGGTGTGGCCCAGGTTGAGTTGTCGGACCAGTCGGCCGCAATTTGGCCGCTGACCGAGTTATTCACGCCCACCAGCGCAAACGGCGGCTCGAAACCGGTGTTGCGCGCGCTGCCCTGCTGGTAGTTGGCGACGTGCATGCCGAAGAACGACCGCGGAATCGGGCCGAGCAGCGGAGCCGGTGCGCTGGTGCCCGGCGTGAAGGACGCGGCGAAGTCGTCCACCCATACCGTGCCAGGCGAGCTCATGGCGAGCATCAGATACACACTCTCCGTCGCAGTGACGTAGCCCATCGCCAAGACCTGCTGCCACGCGTCCGCGAGTGTGATCGACCCCGAAACAATCGTCGCGTAAGGCGAACTGGCTTGTTGGACGGAGAGCGCCACTTGAACGCCGGGGGTGCCGCGAACCCACGCCGAGACGGTGTAGATACTCCCGGCCGTTTGTGAGTACCCCTGCACGAACTGCATGCGCCCCGAAGCTACGCTGGTGACGTCGATCTTCTGGCAGGAAGCGCCGCTGTGACAGTTGGCGGTCTCCTGGGAGTACAGGATGGTTGGCGTTGGAGTGACGCCCCAATTCGAATTATCCGACCAACCGGTGGCGATGACGCCCGAGATTTGCCCGCCGCTCTGAACGGGCAGGTAGGGGCCATCGAGCCCCGCGTTGGTCAGTTGGACGTTTGTCGCGGCTGAGGCCCGCCACTGCAGGACAATGAGGAGCGCGAAGCAGACGGCGAGTACGGTGCGGCGTAGGAAGCAGGAAGGGACTGAAGAAGGGCGCATAGGGCGGAATATCCATCAGGTGTGTCGATGCCCGATGAGAATCGGCGAATTGTCACGACCAGCTTACCGTATTGGCGGTTGGATGCATCCGGCTGATTCGCCAACGGCCAACATCGAAGTAGCTGCGCCTCGTGCAATGGTCGACCGGCCATGGACACCAGCGCACATCTTGCTTCGGTTAGCCTAGGGGCATGAGCCCCATCGAATCGCCAGAGTTGACCGGCACCGTGCACCAGGTCAGCATTTCAAAGGGCGGCGTGCCCAAACTTGCGGTCGCCGGAGCGTCGGTCAACCTGCTCGGAATCGAAGGCGACGGGCATTTCCACCCTCAATTCCACGGGGGGCCGCAAAAAGCCCTGCTGCTCATCTCAATGGAGGACTTGCAGACGCTGCAGGCGGAAGGCTTCCCCGTTTTCCCCGGCGCGCTGGGAGAGAACCTGACCATCAGCGGGATCGACTTCCGTAAGCTGCGCACCGGTCAGCGCTTCGTGGTGGGCGACGCCGCCATCGAACTGACGACCTTGCGGGAGCCATGCAGCGCGCTGGATGAGTATAACCAGCCGGGGGGGCCGCGCCTGCAGAAGCGGCTTTACGACGCCGCGGCCAAAGCTGGCGACCCAGCCTCGCCGGTTTGGGCGATGGGTGGCTTTTATGCGTCCGTTGTTCAACGTGGACTCATCCATACAGGTGTTACAATCGCCTTGGCGGACCAAGCGGTCTGACCGGATGGCCTTGTTTGCCCACCAAAACCACGCTCGGCGATGCCCGGCACGCGCAACTTGCGCTCTCATCCGTGACGCACTCCATCCCGCCCGACCTCCAGCAAGGACTTGAAATTCTGCTCAGCCGATCGGCCGACCCGCAGGCGGTGGTGCTGCGGCTGGAGCGGTTCTGCGAAGCCAACCCCAGCGAGTTTCAGCAGATCGCCTGGACGCCGTTCGGGCTGCAGGCGCTGATTACGGTCTTCTCGTCCAGCGAGTTTCTTTCCGAAACGCTGCTGCGCCACCCGGGCTGGCTGATCGCCATCCTGGAGTCAGGCAGCCTGCACCGGGTGCGTTCGGTAGTGGAGATGGAGGCCGATCTGGCCGGCTGGGTTGCGGAGGGCGACCCCGGCCAGCGCGAGGCGCTCTCGCCGTTGAGCCTGGCGAGTTTCCGGCGCCGGCAGATTCTCCGAATTCTCGTGCGCGACGTGCTGGGCTTCGCGGCCCTGCCGGAGGTCACCGAAGAGCTGAGCAACCTGGCGGACAGCATCATCAACGCCGCTTACCGCTCGGTACGCGCGGAGTTGGAGCAGAAGTTCGGGGTACCCCGTCTGCCCGACGGCAGCGTCTGCGGCTTCTCGGTGCTGGCGCTTGGCAAGCTAGGCGGCCGGGAGCTCAACTACAGCTCCGACATCGACCTGATGTTCGTGTACTCCGCCGCCGGCGCGATTGAAGGCGCACACGGCCTGACGCATCGCGAGTTCTTCAAGAAGCTCGCCCACCGGCTCACGGAACTGCTGGCCACCTACACTCCCCAGGGCATGATTTACCGAGTCGATCTGCGCCTGCGGCCCGATGGGCGCCTGGGCGAGGTCAGCATCTCGCTCGACGCCGCTAAGGAGTATTACTCGAAGCGCGCGCGCGATTGGGAATTGCAGATGCTGATCAAGGCACGCTGTGCGGCTGGCGACCCCGAGCCGGCGCGGGCGCTGCTCGAATGGGTCCAGCCGATGATTTACTCGACTACGCTCGACTTCTCGGCAGTCGAGTCCATGTCGGAGTCGCGCGAGCGCATCAGCGACAAACTGGCCGCGCGCAAGCGGCCCGGCGGCACTGATGTGAAGCTCGCTCGCGGCGGCATCCGCGATATCGAGTTTCTGGTGCAGTGCCTCCAGAGGGTCCACGGCGGGCGCGCGGTCTGGCTGCGCAACTCGGGCACCTTGCTGGCGCTGAACCGGCTGCGCGACAAGGACCTGCTCTCCGATTCTGAATACTCCCGGCTGGTGAACGCCTACCAGTTCCTGCGCCATCTCGAACACAGACTGCAGTTCGCCGAGGACCGTCAAACGCACGCACTGCCGGAAAAGCTGGATGAACTGGACCTGGTGGCCCGCAGGATGCCTGCCGCGCGGTTGGGCGAGGAGAGCACCCCGGAGTCGCTGCTGCGGCACCTGAACGAGCACCTGGAGCATGTGCAGGAGGTCTACGAGCGCATTATCCACGCCCAGCAGCCGCTGTACTACACGCAATCGCCCGTGTCGGCAGGTGTGACTAGCCTGGCCCCGCGCGTCTCCGAGCAGCCTTTGAGCGAACCGGTGGTCAGCAACCTGGTAAGATTCCTCGACCAGCGCGCGCCAGCTTTCGCCGCTGCCGTCGCGCGTACCCGGCTCGGACGCAACCGCATCGCCTTCGAGCATTTTCTCGAAGCGCTCATCCGCCGCGACGACTGGCTGCGCGCCTTGAACCAGGATCCGGTGCTGGCCGGCCAACTGCTCGATCTCTTCCAGCACAGCCCCTACTTCGCGGAGCAACTGGTCCGCGCGCCGGACTATTTCGAAGAACTGCGCTCCATGCGCACGCGCGGCCACTCGAAGATGGCGCTGGGCGAAGTGCTGCCGATGATCGAGGACGTGGCTGAGATCCGCCGCTTCTACCTGCGCCAGATGTTCCGGATTCAGGCCGAATCGATCTGCCTGCTGACACCCGTGTTCCAGACTCTGGAGCGCTCCTCGGCTCTGGCCGACGCGGCCATCGTGGCTTGCTACCGGCTGGCGCTGGCCCAGGTTTTCGAGAGCCATCCGCCCGCCAGCCCCAACTATTCGCCGTGGCAGCAGATGATGGTGGTTGCCCTGGGCCGCCTGGGCATGCAGGAGTTTGACCTGGGCTCGGATGCGGACCTCATTTTCATCCTGCCGGATGCAGATCTGCCCGAGTTGCACTTCTGGACGCGAGTGGCCGAAAAGCTGGTCTCGATCCTCGGTTCCTACACCGGCGACGGGACCATGTTCGCGGTCGACACGCGACTGGTGCCGAATGGCCAGGGCGGCGCGCTGGTCCAATCCGAAGGCGCTTTCAGTGAGTATTTCGCCCACAAGGCGGAGGCCTGGGAAGGCCTGTCCTACATGAAGGCGCGCGCGGTCACTGGCGACATCGAGCGGGCCACGCAGTTCCTTGCCGAGCTACAGAAGATCGACTGGCGGCGCTACGGCCAAAGCGGCCGGTCGCGCATGGAATTGCGCCTCATGCGGACCCGCATCGAGCGCGAGCACGGCGAAAGCAACCCGCTGAAGAGTGCGGCTGGCGGCTACTACGACATCGACTTCGCTTTGATGTACCTGCGGCTAAAGAGCGCGGGCATCTTCTTCAAGGTTCTGAATACGCCAGAGCGTATCGAAGTGATCGAGAAGATGGGCCATCTGGAACACAACGATGCCCAGTTCATGGTCGATGCCGCGACATTTTACAGGGCCGTGGATCACGGTTTGCGGTTGATTTTCGGTCACACCGAAGGGGACCTGCCCCGCTCCGAGAGTTCGCTGGAGACCCTTACCGCGTTGGTCAAACGCTGGGTTCCCGACTACCTGACCGACCAACCGCTGCACCTGGAATTGCTGCAAATCCGCGCGCGCACCCGGCAGCTCTTCGAGCGCCTGTTCGAAGCGTCCTGAGAGCCGCAGTTCATCGACTCCGCTATAATCTTCAGGCATGGAATGAGTGGCCGGGGAGGAAACCCAGATGAAGAAGATTCTCATCGTATTCGGCAGCGCGCTCGGGGTTTTGATTCTGGTCGTGGCGCTGGTGCCATTCCTAATCAGCGGCGAGACTTTCCGGCCCATGCTCGAAGCGCAAGCAACTGCGGCGCTCGGGCGCCAGACCCGGATCGGGTCGCTCTCCATCTCGCTGCTCTCGGGGGGCGCGAAGGCCGAGAACCTCGCGATTGCCGATGATCCAGCTTTTTCAGACCAACCGTTCCTGACAGCCAAAGGCATCTCGATTGGGGTGCAGTTGGTCCCGTTGATCTTCGACCACAGGCTCAACATAACGGGCATCACGATCCAGGAGCCGCAGGTGCGGCTGCTTCAGAACAAAAAGGGGGGGTGGAACTACGCCTCACTGGGGGCGAAGACGAATCCATCCGTTGCCGCTCCGGCGACTCCCGCCACGCAGAGTGCGCCGCTGAGCATGTCGATCGACAAGATCAAGCTCGAAGGCGGCAGGACTGTCTTAGTGACCGAAGGCCAGACCGGGAAGCCGATTGAGCTGCAAGGCGTGAATACCACGGTCGGTCCGATCGCACCGAAGATGGCCGTCCCGCTCAAGCTCGACTTGAAAGTGGCAGGTGGCGGTACGCTCGCACTGGAAGGGCAGATCGGCCCGCCAGACGAGAAGGACGCGACACGTACCCCGTTCGATCTGAAGGCGAAGGTCGCCAAGCTCGACCTGGAACACTCCGGGCTGCTCGGGCCGCAGTCGGCGTTCACGGCGATTGCCGACTTCGATGGCACCGCCCATTCCAACGGCAAGACCATTCACATCAAGGGCAAGCTGAAGGCGGACAAGTCGCGCTTCAGCCTCAACTCTCCGCTCGCGCCTAAACCCGTAGCGCTCGATGTCGATACGACTTATGAGCAGGCGCGTCACACGGGGGCCATCCAGTCGATGACGCTGCGTGCCGGAGCCGCGGCGCTTCGGATCACAGGGACCTTCGATCTTGCGGGTGAGACGCCGACGCTCAGCGGCCATGTTTCCGGTGACGCGATGCCCGTTGACGACCTGGAGGCGCTGCTGCCGTCATTCGGCATCGTCCTGCCCTCCGAGGCGAAGCTGCAGGGCGGGACGCTCAAGCTCGACCTGAGCCTCTCCGGCACCGCTGCCCGTCCGCTGGGCAAGGGCTCGGTGGCGCTCAAAAACACAAAGCTGGTGGGTTACGATCTGGCAACCCAGATGAAGACGCTCTCCTCGCTTGCCGGGCTGAAGGGCGCCCACGATACCGTTATTCAATTGCTCGGCTCCAACCTCGAGGCGGGCCCGGATGGCATCAAAGCCATGGGGTTCAAGCTGATTGTCCCCGCATTGGGTGATATGGTGGGCGACGGGACAGTCTCGGCCAGGAACGACCTCGATTTCACCATGGTCGCCAACATCAATCCTGACGCCGGCATCATCGGCGGCTTGAGCAAAATCACCGGCGCGGCGCTGGGGCAGGGCGGCCTCCCGTTCAAGCTCGCGGGGACGTCGGCGAAACCGCGCTTCGTACCCGACATCGGCCGCTTCATTGGCCAGAAGTTCGGGCCCTCCCGACCGGCGCAGGGCACGCAACCGGAGAACCTGGTAGACACGGTGAAGGGGCTCGGCAGGCTTTTTTCCAAGCCGAAATAGCGGTGGAGGAAGCGCGGGCGTCTTGCCGCTCCAATGAACCTCCCGCAAAGATCCGTGAGCGAAAGAGAGCGGTCAAGTCCGCTGATCTGCCTCGTTGCTTCGCGTCCGCAGTTCAGTTTGGAAGCTATCTGCTAAGTACCCGGGAACCCGCGTCGCAGTCCGGCGTTGATGACATCAGGTAAGTTGCGGCAGTTCGCGGACTTGATCCCTCTCTTTCATTCGCCGAATCGGGTCGATGCCACGCTTAAAGCACTTCAGCACGGCGGCAATCACGATCTGTGTTATCGAGCTGGCAGCGAAGATCAGGACGCAATAGTTCAAGATCTGCATCCTGCCCGGCGGACCGAAGAAGATAACTGAGACTCGTGCGGAGACTCTGGCGGCATGAGGCCCGCTGCCAAAGCTCGCCAGCACAAGCAGGTGGTCCCGCAAAACGTTGTGCCAGAGCCGGGTAACGCAGTGATCTGGCAACTACCATTCACTTTAGTCAGATCGGGTTTTCGAACATCAAGCGGGCTGGGAGAAGAGCGAGTTCCGATACAACGGTGGAGAATGCGGGACTTGCGGGTGGCCGGTCCTCAGGCGGACCGGGTTTTACCACGCCTGCGATTGGACTGGCGTTACTGCAATCTTCGCCACAGGACAATCATGGAAAAGTACAGGAAACAAAGCACAAGGCCGAGCAGACGCGTCGCGGAAATCGGTCCCGCTGGCGGCAATCCTCGCTCTCCCATCAGCCAGGCTACGCCCACTGCCGCGATGGACACCGCCAGTAATCTGTAACGGCGGTCGCGCGTTGCTGCAGCATGTGGGTGTTCGGTTGCGCTCAAGCCCAGGCTGAGGCGCCCCTCCGCTGAATCGGTCAGGATATGATGCAGGTATTCCGGCGCGTTGTTCAATGCCGTCAGCAGGTTCACCAGCGCGCTGCGCACCTTCACCGGCTCCATACGCTCGAAGACATTTTCCAGAACGATGTCTTTCAGGATCTCCTGCCCGGTTGACTGCAGATGGACTCCCGGGTCGAGGCGGATCGCGACGGTTTCGAGACTGACGAGGGTGCGAAATACGGACAGAAGCTCTATGGAGATCTCAAATTCGTGGTGGCGCGCGACCCGCAGGATGGCCGCCAGCCAGTTCGAGAGGGGTGAAGAGAAATCCGCGGCGCTCCGTATACGATGCGCGGGCGGCGCGCTACGCAGGCACTCGTGACTTTGGCGGATGAACTCTTCCCGCATGGTCTCTGAGGCTGAAGAATCCGTCGCGATCAGCAATGCCTCGAACGAGCGCGCGAGCCGGGGAAGTTCGGTCGAGAAAACCTCATTCAGGAACTGCGTATAGATGAGGCTGTTCTCACGATCAACCGCCGCACAGTGGTGGAAGTTCACGAAGGAGAGGGTGTTTCCAGGCAAGAGCAGCAGATTCTGCGGCCGGACGTCCACGCAATAGAAGTGTTGCTGCAGAATCTGGCGAACCGCTCCGTCGATCAGGTGGATCGCCAGTGCGCGCGCATCGAATTCGATTTCTTCCGCTTTGAAGGTGGAGCGCCGTGCGGGGGAGAGAACGGCGCTCAAAGGGACGCCACCAAGATTCTCCCTCGTCAGTACCTGCGCGGTGGAGAGCTCCGGGTAAACTCGCGGCACACGCAGGAAGGGGCTGCTCCCGGAAGCGTCGGCGAGCTTGCCGATGTTCTCCCTTTCCGCCACCAGATCCAGCTCAGCATCGACCAGCAACGCCAGTTCTTCGATCAATGGACGCTCTGAGGGCGCCCAGCGGGCGAAGGCCCGAGCGCGACGGGCGTCCCGCTGCGCGCGCTTACGAGCGCCGGGAAGGAGAAACTTTATCAGGACGCTATCGCCGGTGGCGGTGACTGCCGGATGGGCCTGGCTGAGACCGTTAGAAAAGACCGGAACGGGATCGATACTCTGGAAGGCAGTGTCGATGTTCAGGATTTCCGCAGCGAGAATTGTCCGAGCTTCGCTCCATGGCAAGGGCTGCGAAACTTCGGCTGGCTCCAGCAGAAACTCATCACGGAATTCGGGAGGAAGCAGGTCCGGTCGCTGCGCGAGGATCTGGCCGTACCGGACGAAAGCAGGCCCCAATCGCCTAAGCAGCCGGATTACTCCGGCCGGACCTCCCAAGGCCCGGACCGCCAGCGAAGTGTCAATCATCGAAGGCGTGGAGAACCAGCCTGTGCAGCTTTAGCTGGCTGCGCCTTCGTGATAGGTTTCGTAAAACTTGTCCACCACCCGACGGTGGCTGGCGATGGTCTTTTCGATTCCCTTATTGAGCACACCAGCAACGTCGTTTTCGAGATCGCCGATCCGGGCGCAGGTGGCCTTCTCGTCTTTCGCGATGTTGTCTTCCCGACGCTTGAAGGCTTCCTCACTGACGGCTTTCACGACGTCGGCCGCCGACCTTAACTGCTCGGCGAACGCGATGGACAGCGCGTGCAGAATGCGATTCGCCTCGCTGCTGGTCTTGTCCAGAGTGTCCGTGCGGAGTTTATCGGTCTCCGCGTGTTTGCTGGACTCTTGTGAGTGCTTGCTCTTCAACTCGGTTTCGAGTTCATCGATCCGTGCCTGGAGTCTGGCGATTTCAGAATCGGAGAGTCTTTCGGCTGTGCTCATTTTGGTCGTTCCTCCTGGATGATGGCCGCTGAATCACGACCGCAGGGCTCGCTTGAACCGCCTTATTTTAGCATGAAAGCTGAGTCCGGCGATCATTGTTTTTGAGGCCGTTTTATGATGCCGGGCTTCCCTGCTTGCGGTCTGCTGTTCCGGGGCTATTATGTAAGGTGGCATGACTCAAAAGGGCTCTGGAGACGGCGAAACGGGGTTGGGCGACACGATTCAGAACCTGATTGTTTCCAGCGTCCGCTTATCGACAGGACTGACGCTTTACGGAATCGGAGAATTGCAAAAAATCTTCGAGGCAGGCGTAGGAGGCAAGGGTCTTCCAGGAGCCGCTGAAAAGCTCGGATCCTCGCTCAATGAGTTTTCGAGCTCACTCGAAAGAAATCTGGACGAGACAAAAAAAGAGGCACTGCGATCAGTCTCGCGCGTCTCGGTCAAGGCAGTCGAAAAGGCGTTCCAGACCTTTTCTCCTGCAGCGATTCTCGAGGCTGGTAACCAATTGCTCGGCCGCAGCAACGAAACCCGTGCGTACGACACTACCGGTAATGAGACACCCGGCGGCGCACGGCCAGCCAATGCCCCGCTCGCGGTTGATGTGTTAAGCGGCCCTCCTGCCGATTAGGACTCCATGCCCATGCCTTCGCTGCCCAACGCTACCGCCCGCAGTGTGATTCCTTGTGCTCCCGAACTCGTGTACAAGGAACTGACGGGCTATGACACCTGGCAGGAGTGGTTGCCTTCGATTGTTTCCTCCAGGCTACTGACGCGTGAAGGGACGCTTGCCATTGTTGAAGTAGGACTGGCCACTGCCGGTTCCGAAACCGTGCTGATCGAATGCATCGAGACCCCTTGTAAGACCGTTCTGGCCAGAGTGATAGAAGGGCAGGCTCCGGTTGTTGAAATCGACTGGAGTTTCGAGGCGGACACCTCCGGCTTCACGCGAGTTAGCGTTAAGGTAAAGCGCAGATTAGGGGTGCCTCTGCTTAGGCCCGCGTCCTGGCTAGTGCTGAGCCCGGCAAGGTGTCTGGCAGCGCTGGGTTCGCGAGTGGCGGCCTCTGATCCCGGGCCCGAAGTCATCACCGACGGCGAAAACCTCTTTGAATTATGGGAGACCGAAACGGGACTTGTGTGCTGGATCAAGGGCAGGAAATACAAGCTGACTCCAGCCGAAGACAGCCGGGGATAAGATGATCAGCAACACGATGTACATTCCGGCTTCGCGGGAGCGGGTGTTTTCGGCCCTCACGGCTTACCCCAGTTACCCCGAGTGGGTTCCGAACTGCGAACATTGCACCGTCCTTTCGTCGAGCGGCAGTTCCACCATTGTGGAGATGGTCATGAATGCCACGCGCAGGATCAGAATCCGCGTCCGGTTCGATGGCGTTACAGGACAAGCGCTGCAGTTCGAGCTGGTCAGCGGCAAGGAACTGAAGAGGTACTCAGGCACGTACAGGCTGGTGACCGCGGAAGATGGTTCCGGAACGGTCCTGTTCTCGGATGTGGACCTAGAAGTCGCGTCGGTGCCAAGGTTTCTCACCGACGGCCCGGCGAAGAAGGCCCTGGACAAAGGGGCGGTCTCGCTGAAGAAGTTCGTTGAGAAGTTTGCCTGGGCGGAAGGATCTGCTCCGCCGCTGCCACCCCGGCCTCGAACCCCGCTTCGGGCACGGCGGTTGCTGCAAATCGTGAAGCTGAAGCAGAATTACCGGTTCTGGTTCATGGGCCAGTCCATCACCGTGAAAAGCATCGGAGGCGATGCTTTTCATGACTAACAGGCGGCCCGCATGGCCCGGCCGGTAACGGTCTTTTGCGGCAAAGGCGGAGTGGGCAAGACGGCACTGAGCCTAGCCTTCGCTCTGCGGCACGCCGACGAGAAACGCCGCGCCCTCGTGATCACTTCGCATCCCCTGGCAGAACTGGCGCTGTCGGTTTCCCTCGCCGGGCTGAAGGAGCTTCACCCGGTTGCCGCCTCGAACCTCTTCGTCATCCACATCGACCCCAAAGAGGTCTTACAGGGCGTGGTCAGGCATAATACCGGTTCGTCCCTGCTGGCCGACACGGTGCTTAACAGCCGGCTGTACCAGAGCCTGGTGGAAGTCGTGCCCGGGCTCAAGGAAATTGCATTCATCTCGCGCGTCCGGGATCTCGCGGTGCACGGCTCTGGTCCGGAGGCGCTGCAGGGTTTTGATCTGATTGTCTGGGACGCGCCGGCCACCGGGCATTTCCTGCGGATGCTGCAGGTGGCTAGGGATTTCGATTCCTACCTGTCCGGCCCGCTGGCGCTGCTGGGCAAGTCCTTGGCTGGATTTTTGGCCAATCCGCAGAGCCTCACTGTGCTTCCGGTAGCCACTCTCGAAGAAATGGCGGTGGACGAGGTGATCGAGTTGTGCCAGAAGCTCAACGGGGAACTGGGGTTGCAGCCGGCTGCTGTGGTCTGCAACATGGCGTCTCCGCTGCTGGGAATCCCGGAACAGGAATGGGAAGAGCTCCGCCGGACCTTTGCCGGCGAACTGACGGGATCGCGGGATGCGTCCTTTATCCTCGACCGCCATGCCATCGAGCGGTCCTTATTCGGCAAGCTCTGTCTGGCGGGCGGCACACCCACGCATATTCTGCCGCGCAAAGGCGCCTCGAATTCGGACGTGGAGTTTCTGCTTGAGCTGGCGGGGCAGATGGGCGATCTTCCAGGCGCAAGCATATGAAGATCCGGATTTTCGTTGGCACCGGAGGCGTGGGCAAAACGTCGGTGACTGCGGCGAGCGCGCTCGGAGCCGCGATGGGAGGAAGGAAGTCCCTTGTACTGACGATTGACCCCGCCTTGCGCCTTAGGACTGCGCTCGGCATGGATGGTGAGATCCCACAACAACGCATCGACCTCGCATCGGCGCGCTCAAAGGGCGAGCTATGGGGGGCGTTGCTCGATGTGCCCTCCGCAATGGACCGAATGGTGCGAAGCGACGTGAGCGAGGCAAAAGCCCGGGCGATCCTCGAGCACCCGATTTACCGGTTGATGTTGACGTCGCTCGCCGGGATGAACGAGTTGGTCGCTGTGGAGAGAATCTCGCACGCGATCGCCGACGGATTCGAAACCTTGTTCATCGATACGGCTCCCTCCCGCCACGCGTTCGAGTTTCTGGACAAACCGGAGTTCTTCGTCGAACTCGTCACTTTCCCTCTAGTGAAGCTAGTGGGGCGCACGTTTGGCCTTTGGAACAGGGGCGTCTCAGGCGACGCCGGATCTTCGAACCTCTACACCAAAGTGCAGCAACTGGTAGGCGCGGCCCTTGCGGGTCAGGTTCTCGAGTTCTTCTCAATGTTTCAGCCGGTGGCTGAAGGTTATGCGAAGCGCGCCAAGAATACCATGAAGACACTGCGCGACTCCCGAATCACGAGCTTTCGCATCGTCTCATCGCCGGGCCGGGCAAGGCAGGACGGCAACTACTTCTTTACGGAACTGACAAAGCGCAAGTTCACCGTGGATGACCTGATTGTCAACCGGCTCTGGCCGGAACTCAGTTTGGATCCTTCGCCCGGAGCATCGCCGGCCACTCTCAGCCTGGTTGACTGGTATAACAGCGTGTGCTCCCAACAGCGCGCCGACCTAGGCAAGGCACGGACCGCGTGGATGGGCAAAGGCTCGCGGTTCGTCGAATTGCCCGAGTTGGCGCAGGACATAGACGGTGTCCAAGCTTTGGCCCGAATCGCCGAACATCTGCCGAACAGTTGATGCGCGCCTCAGAGATCCAGTGCGGCCTCAAGATCTCGCATAGTGGCAGCGGAGGAAATCGGACGGGCCATATGCGCGACGCCAAGCAGTTTGGTGCCCGTTTCCATGTGGGAGCCCGTCTTCATGCGCGGCTTCTCCGACCCCGGAAGGTGAAGCCAGAAGCTCTCATTGCGGTGAACCGGGACGCGAAAACGTGAAACCAGAACCTCGGGGCCTTTGCTTGCGCTCAAGGGCCGCAGAATCGTTGCAGTGCACGTTCCTTCAGCGAAGGGATGCACGCCAATTACGTGATCTTCATAGGACGGGACCAGCACCAGTTTGAGAGCGCCGACTGCGCTGACCATAGAGCGGGATGCGCGGGTCTCCAGGTCCACACTGACCGGACAGCCCACCACGGCCAGCGAAAACTGCGTCACAGCCTTAAGTGGGTAAACCCAGCTGACGGTGTCCGCGAGCATGTCCTTGATCTTCTGCCTGTCAGAGCGCGGTTCCGACTCCGCCGGGGGGCTGGGTTCCTGTGCCTGAGCACCGCTTTGCACTGGAGCGGGCGGCGGCGTGGCCTTCGCACCTTGCCACATTTTCTCGTCCGTGCTTCTAAGCCGGGCCGCGAGCGCCCGGGCCATTTGCAGGGCGATCTCCGGGTACTTGTTGAGCAGCTTCATAAAGCTGTCGCGCGTCAAGAGGAGACAACTGGCGTCGGTCGAGCAAATCACATTTGCGGAACGCGGCTTGTTGTCGATGATGGAGAGTTCGCCTACGAATTCACCAGCCTGCAATTGGGCGATGGGCATGACGGCACCGTTGAGGGTGATCTCCACCCTGGCGGCTCCCCGGGTAATAAAGTAGACGCCCAGTCCAGGGTCTCCCTGGCGGACGATGTAGTCACCGGAAGAATACTCGCGATTGATGCAGACGCGCGCGATTCTGTCAATCAAGCGATCATCGAGGGGCTGGAAGAAGTCGATCCTGCGAATCAGTTCCGATGCCGTGTTCACCATTAAGGACTATAGCGCAATGTCGAGGTTGCGAACCCGCCCGGAGCGTCGCATGATAGAACTCGACCTGGTATTTTTCCATGACGACAAAGAGCACGATGGAAAGCGAGGAACCGCGAACGACAGCCCGTGTCGCCGCAGTTCTGGCGCTACTTCTTCTTCCCGCCTCACTCCAATCGCAACAGTTGCCAACGGTGCCGGAGGACCTCACCCTGGAACAAGCCGTAGCGCTGGCGCTCCAGGAAAACCGAGGCATCAAAATGGCCCGTCTGGAGATCGAAAAATCGGAGAATGGCGTGGCGATCTCACGCACCTATAGGTTGCCGCAGTTCGATTTGAATGTCTTCGAGGCGCAGTTTCTCGACAGGGTGAACTTCACCGTGCCCGCCGGGACCTGGGGCGTTTATCCCTCTACCGGGCCGCTGCCCGCCACCCGGACGGCCGTGACGACTCCCGCGCACCCATTCACTCTGGTGACAGCCAAAGCGGTTCAGCCGCTATCCCGTCTGCACGGCATCATGCTGAACATTCGTTTGCGTGGATTGGAACGCGATGAGGCTCAGGAGAAGCTCAAGGAGCAGCAAATGGCGCTTATCAACCAGGTCAGGAAATTGTATTACGGGATTGTGGAAGCGCAGAGCGCATTGGCCGCCAACCAGACTTCAGCCGCTACTTTGCGGGAGCAGGACCGGGTTGCAGCGGAGAACGTTGTCCGGCGGACGGCACTGAAATCGGATGAACTCGAGGTGAAGGCGCGGATCGCCAGAGTGGAATACGAGGCCGCCACGCTGCAGCACGAACTCGCGACTCGCAAGGAGCAGTTGAACGACGTCATGGGGCGGGACCCTCACCTGGAATACAGCCTCCGGCCGTTGCCTGACGCCGCCGCGACGGATCTCGATCTGGCAGCAGGGCTCGCGCGCGCGTTGAGTGAGCGGCCCGAGATCAAGGAAGCCCGGCTGAGAATCCGGCAGGCGCAGACGGATCGAGATATGAAGAAGAGCGAACGCATCCCGGAAGTCACCTTCGATCTTCAGTATTTCTCCGCATTCCGGATCAATCTCCTGCCGCAGAATGTCGGAGCTGCGGGTTTCAACCTGAAATGGGACGTGTTCGACTGGGGCCGGAGGAGGAGAGAACTGGCCAACAAGGCCATCGTCATCGACCAGGCCGGTATCGCCCTGAAGTCGGTGGAAACCCAAGTGGCGGCCGAAGTTGAAATCCAGTACCGCAAAGTCGAGGACAGCCAGCGTCTGCTGAGCGTTGTGAGGACCGCTCAAACCGCGGCGCGCGAGGGCGTAAGGATCGCGAGCGAGAGGCACGCTCAGGGCACTGCGCTAACCAAGGATCTGATGGAAGCTCAGTTGTCCCTGGCCGAGACCGAGCATCAGTATCAGCAGGCGCTCACCGCATATTTGAGCGCCAGAGCGGACTTCGACAAGGCGACGGCTGCACACTAGCGCCGAGCCTCCAAACTCAAGAACTAACGCTGCCGCAGACGCGTCCAACTTTCTACAATTAGACCCAACGCGTTTGCGAAATCAGTCACTTTACGCTCATCCTCTGCAGTGAACGCGCCGCCGTCCAGCTTGTTCAACAACTGCGCCACCGCGAAAACGCGTTGTTTGCTGTCCATGATCGGCATGCAGAGAACGCTGCGGGTGCGATAGCCGGTTCTCTTGTCGATCTCCCGGTCGAAGTAGGGAACCTCATATGCATCGGGAATGTTCAGAGTCTCCCCGGTCCGCGCCACTTGGCCGGCGATGCCGCCCGTAATGGGAATCTCGATATCGATGGAACCGCCGTCTTCACGGGCCATTTTCGAGCGCAGCGTACCCTTTTCGAAATTCACCAGATAGACCGTGATCCGGTCCGCGTTCAACCGGTTCTTGATCTTGAAGGCGAAGCAATCCAGCAGTTCGTCGAGCAGCGCCGCCATCGCCTCGGCGTTACCCAGATCGAGCGTGTTCAGCAACTGCTCGAATTCCTGCGTGACCCGCTCCGCGATCTCGATGAACTGCTTGTCGCTCAGATCGCGGACGTACTTCATCAGGTCGCCCTTCCTGTGTAACTGCGAGAAGGCGCCCAGAAGGTAGCTGGCGTTAGCTGCAATGCCGGAAGCAAACGAGACGATCCGGCCGTCCTCCAGAGTGAGGATGCGATTGGCCACGTCCAGAATCCGGTTGTCGTGAGTCACCAGTAGAATGGCGCAGCCCTGCTCCTTCGCGAGCTTCTGGAGGATCTCGACCACCTCGCGCCCGGAAGCCCGGTCGAGAGCGGCGGTAGGTTCGTCCGCCAGGATGATTTTGGGATTTCGCACCAGCGCCCGGGCGATCGCAACGCGCTGTTTCTGTCCGCCGGAAAGCTGGCCCACGGGGTAGTCCACCCGGTGCCCCAAGCCGACGGCTTCCAGCATCTTAGCGCACATCCTTCTGGACTCCGCACGGGACCGCGAGCCGTCCAGTTGCAGCGCCATCTGCACGTTCTGGCAGGCAGTCAGTGCTTCGATCAGGTTGTGAGCCTGGAAGATGAAGCCCATGTTCCGGCGCACGCGGACCAGTTCATCCCGCGAGGCGCCATTGAGTTCCTGCCCAAGGATTTTGAGGCTGCCCTCCTCGATGGAACGGAGGGCGCCGGAGAGCGTCAGCAGGGTTGTCTTTCCGGACCCGGACGGGCCAGTGAGGATCACGATTTCGCCGGCCATCACGTCGACTGACACATCGAAGAGAATCTGTTTTCTGAGCGCCCCGGTCCCATAATAGTGATTCACGCCGCGTGCGGATATGACCGTTTCGGTGGTGCTTGTTTCGGGAATTCCGAGTGCGGCTAATGGGCCCATGGGAATCGCTCAGAAGATGTCGGCCGGGTCGGCCTGCCGGAGTTTTCGCATGGCAAGCAGCGCGGATCCGGCGCACATGCCAATCGTGAGAATCAGAATCAGCACGACGCGGCGGGGATCCATGTTCATGGGCAGGAATGCGTAGTTCGAAGTCAGCGAATAGAGCACATTTGCCATCAGGACTCCAGGAATATAGCCGAAGATGGAAAGCATCAAGGCTTGGCGGAGCACAATCATGGAGAGGTAGAAGTCCGTATAACCGAGCGCTTTCAGCGTGGCGAATTCGGCCAGATGATCATTGACGCCGGTGTAAAGGATCTGGTAGACAATCACGGCTCCCACTACGAAGCCGATGATGACGCCGAGCGTGAAAATGTAGCCAATGCCGGTGTTCGCTTTCCAGTAGGTCTTTTCGCCCTCGATGAAATTGGCGCGCGTCAGAACCCGCACATCCGGAGGAAGGCCATTCTCGATGGCTTGCCGGACCCGCTCCGGATCCGCGCCTGGCTTGAGGTTGATGAGTCCGAGTTCGACGCGATCGCCCGAGTGCGCCGGAAACATTCGCTGAAAGCTCGAATCGCTGGTGACCAGCGTTCCGTCAACACCGAATGAACTTCCCAGCCGGAACAAATCGATCACTTTGACTTTTCGACCGTTCACCTCGGTTACCACTACTCCGCGCTCATGAAGCAGGCGTTCGACAGGCCCGAATTCCGTGCGGGAGGTCGAGTCGAACAGGACCGTGTCCGGCAAAGACAAACGGCGCGGATCTACCCCGGCCGGAAGCGTGAAGGCCTCACCCAGCGGATCGTAGCCGATAATCAGGACGGAGCGTACGGTCATACTCACGGGGTTCTTCCACTCGGCCATGCTCAGATAGACGGGCTGGACCGACTCGACTCCGTCGAATGCAAGCGCCTGGTAAACCCTGCGCTTGCTGAAGTTCTTCGAATACACCAGATATTGGTACTGGGGGCTGGTCAAAACCAGATCGCCCTTCAGGCGGGTCTGGACCAGCGACGCTGTCACATAGAGAGTGTCGAGCAGGCCTATCTGGTAGAGCATGAGAACGACGGTGAACGCAATTCCCGCGATTGCCGCCAGCAGGCGGACCTTCTCATGAGCCAGCTGCAGCCACGCAAGTGGTATGCGTTTGAACATGTGTCTTTTTCCGGCCTACGGGCCAATAACCACGGTGACTTTGCCGTGGATGAGCCGCGAGGCCGTGCCGCTGTCAGCGAGACGGATTTTCACCTCCACAACTCTCGCATCGGAAAATGACCGGGGACTGGCGGGCGACAAATCCTGACCCGTAACCTGGGTTCCTACAGACTCGACCTCTCCCTCGAGCGGCGCCGCAAGCGCCTCGCTGGTAGCGGTCGCTTTCTGGCCGGGCTTCACGCGGTGGACGTCGGATTCGACAACTTCTCCGATGACATACATCTGGTCCGTGCGCCCCAGTTCCAGGACTCCATTGGGTCCGGCTTCCTGGCCTGGGAAGGCATGGATCTTGAGCACTCGGCCACTCATGGGAGCGCGAACGATGGAGGGCTCCACGTCAATCTCCGCCTTCGCGACGCTAGCCATGGCGTTTTGCACCTCGGCTTCGGCCAGCTTCACATCCACGTCCCGGACCTCTCCCAGACTGCGCAGCCGGCTCCGCGCCGCATTGAGCAACTGGGTAGTTGTTTCCACGTGAAGGCGGCTCTGATCGCGTTCGGTCACGGTAGCGGCTTCTTTTTCGTAAAGAGCCTCATATCTGCCGGCGCTGACCCGCGCCGCCGTCAGGGAAGCTTCGAGGCGCGCGATCTCAGCCTGCTGAGCGGCAATATCCCCTTCCCGGGCTCCGGTTTTGGCAATCGCCAGCCGGCTCTGCGCCACCGCCACCTGGGAATCAAGATTACGAACCAGGCCGTCGAGTTGACGGTGACTGTCCAGGACCGCCAGGACCTGACCGGCCTTCACCAAGTCCCCTTCGTGGACCCTGAGTTCGCCAACGATGGAAGGCTGCCCTGATAATGATCGGGCCGAAACGGAAACGACGCCATCCTTCGTTTCGATATGACCGAGACACGACACCTTGATCGGTTCCCGTTTGGTTGCGAGTGGCTGAACGGAGCCCTCACTCCGGCTTGGCAACCCCCCGCTGGCGCGCATATAGAGCAATCCGATCGCCCCGGCTGCGACAGCGACGAGGCCAAGAGTGAACCAGAAACGCTTTTGTCCGGCGCCTTTCAAAGCAACACCCCGATGTCGATCCCGCTAGCGTCGGCCGCGCTATTCGCAGCCGCTATTGAGATCGTCTCTGTACACTTGAAGGAACTGATTATACCCCTAGGCAACGGGCTCCGCGACATTGGCGGCGAAAGAAATTCCACTGCAAGCATCTCTTCAAACGCCTTTCTTCAAGAACACCAGGGACAAAGCGAAACAGCAGAGAGCGGCCGCCCAGATCGACTCCCGGACCGGGTTCTGCACAAACACACGCGCCAGGAGCAGGATCGATAGCCCGGTCAGCCCAAGGACACAACTGCGGACCCGGCGGTTTTCGCGCCGCCGCAGCTGGGGTGACTCCTTCATCGTGATATTTGCTTCAAACCGCCCGGAAACGACTTCCGAGAGGATCTGGTCGATCTTGCCCGCTGACCCCATGGCGAGTTCAACCAACGTAGACATGTGCGTTTCGGGAGTCAGAAGTTGCAACGAGCGGTCGAGAATACCGGGCCGGAACTCCGCGAAGAATCCGCGCAGTTCGCGCAGCATATCGAAATCCGGCCAAAGCTGCAGAACGGATCCGTCCAGAACGATCACGGCGCGCCAGAAGAGCAGCGTATCCACGCTGATCCGGAGATGTTCGCGGCGAGCCACGGCCACCATCTCGTCGGAGAATCTCGCAACCAGCCGATCCTTCGGAGGGACTCCCGCGCCCATGGCCTCCACCATCCGGCGCAGCACGGCCTTTGCCCCGGCCTCGAACGCCACCACGTCTGTACTCTCCGTGGGCGCATAAACCTTGCCGTAAAGACGGGCAGCCTGTTCGATGTTTCCGCGAAGGAGCTCTTCCAGATAGCGTGCAAGCACTTCCTTCTGCATGGGCGACACTTCGCCGAAGATGCCGAAATCGAGAAACGCGATGCGGTTACCCGGGCAAAGCATGATATTACCGGGATGCGGGTCGGCGTGAAAGAACCCGGTTACGTAGAGCTGATGCCAGGAGGCGATGGCGAGATTGTGCATCGCCAGCGGCAGGTTGAGATCCGGCAGCAGACGATACAACTCCTGCGCGTTGCCAGCCTCCAGCAGGCTGGCGGCCCGGCCCATGCTGACGCCCTCGATGAAGTCCATGGTGAGCACGCGGCTGCCGGTCAGGCCCCAGTGGATTTGGGGCACGATTTCTCCGCACGCAACCCCGGCCCGCAGGCGGTCTGCCGTCTCGCCCTCGGTAATGAAGTCCAGCTCGCGGCGGGTATAGCGGGCGAACTCGTCCACGGCACCGACGATGCTCAGCTCGCCCATCACACCGGCTGCGTCGATCAGGCGCGCCAGGCGGCGCACATTGCGCATGTCAGCGCCGAACTGCCGGGCCAGACCGGGGCGCTGAACTTTTACTGCGACACGCCGGCCCTCACGGTTGCGGGCCAGGTGGACTTGCGCGATGGAGGCGGCCGCGATGGGAACTGGTTCGAACTCCAGGAACAGATTGGTGAGCGGCTCCCCAAGATCCCCCTCAATGACGGCACGTACCGAGGCAAACTCCATCGGCGGTACGCTTTCGAACAAAAGTGAGAGCTCCCTGGTTACGTGCGGGGGGAACAGATCGGAGCGCAAGGCCAGGAACTGGCCCATTTTGAGGCCGGTCATGCCGAACCGCTGGAGCGTCTGGCGCACCAGGACCTCGGGCCGCTCGCCACTCCGCAATCGCGAAGCAAGGCAGCTGAAGGAAAGCCGGAGCCCGTGCCAGGAGAGCACGAGCGCGCGTTTCAGGTCGATGAACAGATCGGTCAGACGGCGGCCCCCTTCTGATCGATACCCCAGTCGAAGCAAAGCAACACGCAGCCATGACCTTCGATGGCGAGGGCGGCCGCATACTCCGGCTCAAAATCGAGGGAATGGAGTTCCCAGCGCAGCGTCTCGTCCGGGTCGCCGGGAACGCGGAGCAGTTTCGCCGGGGAATCCGGACGGACGGAAACCTCAAATCGGTCCAAACCGAAACCGAGGCCATCGCCGCGGCCTTTCAAGTAGGCCTCTTTGCGAGTCCAGCACGCAAAGAAGGCCCGTTCGCGCAGTTCAGGGGCAAGCGCGTCGATGGCGGCTTCTTCGGCGGGCGCTAAAACGTGCCGGAACGAGTCCGGATTCCTCCGAGGCCGTATCCGCTCCACATCCACCCCCAGCCGGCCCGGACCGCCGAGGGCGATCAGTGCGAGACCGGCCGAGTGGGACACGCTGAAGGGGAAATCAGACCCCTCCAGTTGGGGTTTTCCCGCGTGACCGTAACGAAAGTCGAGCGCTGCGGGATCTGCCCGAAGATACTGCCCCAGCAGCAAACGCAGACGCCCACGCGCTGCAATGAAATGATCGCGGTCGCGCGGAAAAACAAAACGGCTGGCGCGTTCCCTCTCACCGGTGTTCAGTAATCCGTTCAGGTGCCCGATCTCTCGCGGTGCGCATTCGAGCGGAACGCGCCAGACATGTACTTCACCTGGGAGAGCGGGCGACGAGACGTGGGCAACCCGCTGAGTCCCGAACCCCGGCCGCTCAGAGCTTTGCACTGGAGTCGGCGCCGTCATGTGGAAGGGCTCGCATTTCCTGCTCCACCCGGCTCAGTAGGGCGGGCGCGCAGGATTTCAAAAAGAAGTGGTCACCCGGCAGAGACTCGCATGTGAAACGGGCTCGCGTGTGTTCCCGCCATGCGGCGACTTCCGAAAGAGTGATCTCGCCATCCGTTTCGCCCGCGAACGCGAAGATCGGCACGGGCAGCGGGTCTGCCGGGCGGTGATCGACCGTCTCGAACAACTCCATGTCCGCCTGGGTGATGGGCACCAGCAGGTCCATGAGTTCACGTTGGGCCAGAATAGCCGGCGGGATTTGTCCGTAGCGGCGGCTCACCTGCTCCACGAACCGATCACGGGGGAGGGCATGAATAGGGGCGTGGCGATTGAGGATGTGGGGTGCACGCGATGCGCCGACGAAAAGGTGAGCTGGCAGCCTCGCTCCGGTCCAGGCGAAGCGCTGTGCCAAGTAGTAAGCGATCCATCCGCCGAGACTGTGGCCGTAAAAGGCGTAGGGCATATCGAGGCACGGCGCAAAGACCTCCGCGAGCGCGTCCAGCAACGGATCCAACCTGCGAAACGAGGGTTCCCGCAGACGTTCGTCGCGGCCAGGCAAGTGAACGGGGACCACTTCCACACTGGCGGGGAGTTCCCGCTGCCAACCGGCAAAGACAGTCGCTCCCATCCCGGCGTATGGAAAGCAGAACAATCGGCAGGCCGCCTCCGGCCGTGTGCCGAGGTTGGGCAGCCATGCCTTGACGGCGAACTCTCTCACATGGGAAGGCCGGGCTGGGGAGAGCGATTCCATGCGCCTAGTCTCGCGCCAGCGTGCGGGTCTCGGCACGAAAGCCGCGGGTGCGAACAATGCGCCTGCTGTAAATAACCGTGGCTCTCTCTGTCAAACGGACAGCCATCACCATGACGCAGCTAAAGGGGAGCCTGCTTGCCCCGTCGCAGTTCGAGCCGCCGTCAACAGCCTTGAACAGATCGCGCTCCTCAGTGATGCAGGTTACCATGCCGTGCCACGAATCCGCGAGCATGACCCTTGGAGCCACAGCCCGGCGGTGTTTGAACCATGGATTCCCTCATCCCTCGTCCGGCGGCGAGCCTGCTCCTGCCCGGATGGCTCCACACCTAGCGGCGGCCAACAAGCCTATCCCGGCCGAATCGAAAGTCACTGGTTGAAATGGTAACGAAGAATGCTATTATTTTCTCTCCGGAATAGAATTTGGCGAGCCCATGGTTTCGGCTCGATCTCAAGCGTAATTGACTGATCATCCAATGTTCTCGACCATCATTGAAGTGCTGCGCGACAGAGCCAGCGCGCAGTCGGATTCCACCGCCTACGTTTTTCTCGCCAATGGATCCGTGGAGAGCGCGCGGCTAACATATAGCCAACTCGACCTTCGCGCCCGGGCGGTCGCGGCGGTGCTGGAGGAAAAGGGCTGTGGCAAGCAGTGTGTCCTGCTGCTATATCCACCCGGACTGGAGTTCCTGGAAGCGTTTTTCGGGTGTCTGTATAGCGGGAGCATTGGTGTTCCTTTACCGGCTCCGGACAACGCCCGCTTGAAACACACCCTTCCCCGATTAGTGACCGTAGCTGCCGACACGGGCGCAGTACTGGTCCTTACCACGCGCGCCATCCTGACGCTGCGCGCGGAGATCTGTTCGCACGTCCCGGCGCTCGCTTCGGTTGACTGGCTCGCGGTGGAGGACGTTTCCGGCTCCGCCGCTGATGCTTGGAACCCACCGGCTATTGCGGCCGGAGACATCGCTTATCTGCAGTATTCCTCCGGCTCGACTTCCCAGCCGAAGGGAATCATGATCACCCACGCGAACGTGGCCTATAATGCCTCCCTCACGCTTACCGCGGTAGGGTACGAGCCGGCCATGGCGGCGGTGACCTGGCTGCCACATTTTCACGACTATGGCCTCGTTCACGGCATGCTTGTGCCGTTGTGGAATGGCGGCCCCTGTTATGTGATGTCGCCGCTGGCATTCCTGAAGCGACCGATCCGCTGGCTGCAGGCGATGTCCCGCTACAAGGCCAAAGCAGCCCAGGCGCCAACGTTCGGGTACGAGTATTGCGTGCGAAAGATCCGGGTGGAAGACTGCCAGGATCTCGATCTTAGCCATTGGGTCGGCGCGGGCATTTCAGCCGAGCCCATCCACACCGGAACGATGCGGCGGTTCAGCGAGATGTTCGAGCCGTTTGGCTTTCGGCGGAGTACTTTCTGTCCTGGCTACGGCCTGGCGGAAGCCACACTGGTCGTGACCGTGGAACCGCCGGGGGGCGATTTCCATGAGTTCGTGCTGGACTCGACTGCGCTCGGACGGAACATGGTGGTTCCGGCTCTGTCCGCAGATCCGGGCAGCAGGGCCATCAGCGCCTCGGGCCGCTTGATCCCTGAAAACACAATCCGAATTGTCGATCCCGAGACATGCCTCCCTTGCCCGCCAGACCGCGTGGGTGAGATCTGGTGCGCGGGTGGAAGTATTGCGCTGGGCTATTGGAACCAACGGGAAGAAACCGAACGGACCTTCCAGGCGAGGCTGGCAACCGGCGAGCCCGGCAACTACCTTCGAACGGGAGATCTGGGATTCATCGCAGATGGGCGGCTTTTTGTCACCGGGAGGATCAAGGACCTGATCATCCTCGCCGGTGCCAACCACTATCCGCAGGACATCGAATGGACTGTGGAGGCGGCTCATTCGGACATTCGCCCCGGTTGCACCGCGGCGTTTTCGATCGAGGTGGACGGCCGTGAACGCTTGGTTGTCCTGGCCGAGGCCAAGACGCGGGAAGACGAACTGGATGCACTCTGCAACGCGATCCGGCGCGCCGTCGCCGAGTGTCACGAACTGGATGTGTACGAGATCGCGATCCTTCGGCCCGGCGGGATTTGCAAGACTTCCAGCGGCAAAGTCCAGCGTTCCGAATGCCGTGCCAGATTCCTGGACGGCAGCCTCGATGGAGTTTCCGGTGTGCGTTCACACCGGGTTGTGGCGCAACAGGTTACGGAAACGCGGGCCAAGGCGCAGCGCGTCGCGGCCAGCAGGGAGAACATCAGGGAGTGGCTGCGATCCCGCTTTGCTGCGGTCGCCGGAGTGGATGTCAGCCTGATCGACACGAATGTTCCGCTGGCGCAGTACGGAATGACCTCGCTTGAAGCCGTTAGTTCCGTCACCGAGCTCGAAGACTGGCTGGGACGGGAGCTTTCTCCCACGCTGTTGTACCAGTATCCGACCATCGACGCACTTTCTTCGTGGCTGACGAGGGACGCCGCTCCCGCCGCACCGCTGCCGGCAGCCAGTCCGGCCTCAGGCCACGAACCGATTGCGATCGTCGGGATTGCCTGCCGCTTTCCAGGCGCGAATGGTGCCGAAGCCTTCTGGCGGATGCTCCGCGACGGCACGGACACGATCACCGAGGTTCCGGCGGACCGCTGGGACGTGGATGAGTTTTACTCAGCAGGGGAAATCAAGCCCGGCAGGATGAACACGCGCTGGGGAGCCTTCATCGAAGGAGCCGGCGATTTCGACGCCCCGTTTTTCGGCATTTCGCCCCGCGAAGCCACCTGCATGGACCCTCAGCAGAGAATCCTTCTCGAAACCACGTACGAAGCTCTGGAAGCAGCCGGCATGAGTTTGGAGCGCATAGCGGGGACTAGCACAGGGGTTTTTGTCGGGATTTCGACTTCGGACTATGCATACCTGCAGTTCGGTGATCCCGGTTCGCTCGACACATATGCGACTACCGGCAGCGCCCTAAGTCTCGCGGCGAACCGTGTCTCCTATACCTTCGATTTTCGCGGCCCGAGTATAGCGATCGACACCGCCTGCTCCTCCGCGCTGACCGCGGTTCACCTGGCCTGCGAGAGTCTGCGCCGGGGCCAGTCCGCGATGGCGCTGGCCGGTGGCGTCAATCTGATCCTCACGCCGGAATTGACCATTGCGGCATCCCAGGCAGGAATGATGTCGGCGGACGGCCATTGCCAGACTTTCGATTCCCGAGCGAACGGTTACGTGCGGGGCGAAGGCTGCGGCGTTGTGGTTCTGAAGCGACTGACTGATGCAATCCGCGACAAGGATCCGATTACAGCGGTCATTCGCGGGATTGCCGTCAATCAGGATGGAAGAAGCAACGGGCTGACCGCGCCGAACCCTCTGCAACAGCAGCAGGTCATCCAACTTGCCCTGCTGGACGCGGGTGTTTCACCCTGCGATGTCGACTACGTGGAAGCCCACGGAACCGGCACCTCACTGGGCGACCCGATCGAAGTCCAGGCCCTCTCCGAAACTCTCGGACGGGACCGCGACCCCGGGCATCCGTGCCTGATTGGTTCCGTGAAGACGAACGTCGGCCACCTGGAAGCTGCAGCTGGTTTAGCGGGGCTGATCAAGGTGGCCCTCGCGCTGTCGCACGAGCAGATTCCGCCGCATCGCGGTCTGAACCAGATCAATCCGTACATCAAGCTGGAGGGCAGCGGTCTTGAGATCGCGACCCGGCTGACGGAGTGGACTCGCAACGGCAAGCCTCGACGGGCGGGCATCAGTTCTTTCGGCGTGGGCGGCGCCAACGCGCACGCAATCCTGGAAGAAGCTCCGGCGACTCCAGTTCCCGAGTTCCAAGCGGCTCAATTGAATGAGCATCGCCCGCTGCATCTGCTCACCATTTCGGCAAAAACACGGCCTGCTTTCCTCGATCTGCTCAAGCGATATGAAGAACAGCTGCAGAGCGACGGCCGGTTCGCCGAAATCTCCTTTACCTCAAATGCTGGCCGCTCTCATTTCGCCCATCGCGCCGCGCTAGTGGCTGGCGCTTCTGAGGACGCCCGCCTGAAGCTGCGCGCCTTCCTGGACGGGAACTCAGCGGCTCTCCACCTCGGTGTGGCTGACGCGAATAGCCGGCCGCGGATCGCGTTCCTGTTCGGCGATCGTGCAGCGGGATACGGGCAGCAGGGCGCAACCGTCTTTCAGGCCGACGCTTTTACAGAAGCGCTGCACGAGTGCTCGAAAATACTGAAACGCGAGCTGGGTATTTGTCACATCAGTAGTGAAGCAGTGCTCTCCGGACCGGAGTTGTTCGCCTTTCAGTGGGCGAGCGCCCAGCTCTGGAAGTCGTGGGGCATCGAACCTGACGCGATGATTGGACTGGGTAGCGGGGAGTACGTTGCGGAGTGCGTGAAGGGCGCCATGAGCCTGGAGGATGGCTTGAATCTTGCGCTGGCAGCGCGTGACCTTCCCAATAGCGCCGCGACTAGTTGCGCCAGCAGCATTCAGGCCCTGTCCACTCAAGGTATTCGCGTGTTTCTCCAGATGGGGACCGATCCTGATCTAGCGGCGTTTGTGGGCGGGTGCCTGCCGCCAGAAAGCGTCGTGTTGCCAGCTTCCACGAATGGCACAATCGAGCAGGGCTTTCTGGAGAATCTCGGCGAACTTTACGTCCGCGGCGCTTCGCTCGATTGGGATGTCCTCGCGAAGGACTGCGCATCTCCCAAGGTAAATCTGCCGGCCTATCCGTTTCAGAGGCGCCGCTACTGGCTCGACTCTCCCCGAAAGGCACGGGCGAGTTCGAGAGTCCCGCCCAACGGCGAGCCCGTTCATGTCGCGCTCGTTCATCCTTTGCTCGGCCGTACACTGCGATCGCCTGCTCTCAAGCACACCGTCTTTGAGGCGGAGCTCAGTCCTTGGTCTCCGCCGTTTCTGGGCGACCACATTGTCTACGGCAGGCCGGTTGTGCCTGCCTCGGCCTTTCTCGAAATGGCGCTTGCGGCGCCCGGCGGAGAGTGGCCCTACCAGCTCAGGGATTGCGATATCAAAGAGGCCCTGGTGCTGCGCGAGAACGGCGGTCCGGTCACGGTTCAAACCATCGTCAACAGCGATCCCGGGCAGCGCAACACCTTCCGGATTGTCAGCCTCGGGGACGACGGCGAATCGTGGCGGCTGCATGCCACTGGAGAGATCCTGCGTGATTCCGCCGCTACTATACCCGAGAAGATCATACTGGTCGACATCCAGGCACGCTGCAAAGAGCGCTTGTCTGGCGCGGATCTTTACGCGTTCCTCAAACGGTTTCATCTGGACTACGGTCCCGCCTTTCAGGGTGTGGCGGACGTGTGGCGGCGCAAGGGCGAAGCTCTGGGGCGAATACGCCAACCGGCATTGAAAGCCTTTGGCCCGTTTGTGATGAACCCGGCCCTGGCAGACGCCTGCTTCCATGTAATTGTCGCAGCACATGAGTATGAGGGCATTGACGAAGCTTACGTGCCGATGCACATTGGCGCGCTGGACGTCCGCAGCCCCCTTCCGGAGGAGTTCTGGGTGCGTGCGGTAGTTCGCTCCAGTGGCCCGCGGCATTCAGGAGTCGTGAGCGCGGATGTTGACCTGTTCGATGAGGCAGGCACAGTATTCGCGCGTTTCACGAAGTTAACCTGCATGCGCATTGGGCGAGAGAAGCTTCTGGGCGCGGCTGCGAAAGACGATTACCGGGACTGGCTCTATCAGCTCACCTGGCAAACGAAAGAAAGCGACTTCATAGAAGGGCAACTGGATAGCGGCCAGTGGCTCATTCTCGCGGACCGGGGCAGCGTCGGAGAGGCGTTGGCCGGCATTCTCGAATCCCAAGGTCAGCGCGTCATTTGCGCCTTGACTGAGGAAGAGTTAGTCATACGGTCGATAACTGACCTGCCTCTGCGCGGCGTCATCCATCTGTGGGCACTGGATGAGAACTGTGGCCAGTCCCGCATCTGCGGCGCCGTACTCCGGCTAGTGAAAGCCGTAGCGGAAGCTCACCTGGAGACGCGCCCGCGCCTCTGCCTGGTCACGCGCGGTACTCAGTTCATTGACCTACCCGGAGTTGACCTGGCCGCTTCTGATTTGCCCGCAGCCGACGGGAATAACACGGCCGCGCCGCCAGCCGGAGCCCCGCTCTGGGGCTTCGCTAACGTACTCACCGTGGAGCATCCCGATCTGCGTCCGGTAATCGTCGATCTCGATTCTCAACCGGGCATCAACGAAGCGTTGTTCATTGCCGAAGAGTTGTTGACCAGCGATGGCGAAGCGCGCGTTGCCTTGCGAAAAGGTCTGCGCCATGTCCAGCGTCTTGCCCGTATCAAACCTCCGGACACGCCGCCAGAGAAGCCGTCGCTGAAGCCGGAGGCCACATACTTGATCACCGGCGGTCTGGGCGCGATCGGGTTGAAAGTGGCCAGTTGGATGGTGGAACGCGGTGCGAGGCGTCTCGTTCTGGCAAGTAGAACCTCGCCGTCCGGCGACGCCCAGGAGGCGGTCGAAGCGCTGCGAGAGAGCGGAGCGGAGGTTCTTGTCAGTCAGGTCGATGTGGGTGATCCCGGAGCGGTTGCCGACATGATGGCGCGGATTGAAAACAGCACCATGCCTCTGCGGGGCATCATGCATGCTGCGGGGGTTCTGGACGATGGCGTGTGCGTTCATCAGGACTGGGACAGGTTCCAGGCTGTGCTGAGGCCCAAAGTGCAAGGCGCCTGGAATCTGCACGTTCATAGCCTGCATATTCCCCTCGATTTCTTCGTGATGTTCTCGTCTGCCTCGACCTTCATGCCAAACACCGGGCAGGCTAGCTACGCGGCGGGAAATGCGTTTCTCGACAGCCTCGCTCACCTTCGCAGCCGTCTTGGGCTCGCCGCGCTGTGTGTGAATTGGGGACTGTGGGAGGGACCAGGACTGGGGACGGGAAGCGAAGCTCACCAGAAGTTCGCCGCGTACGGCGTGGGCGTGATCAATCCGGTACAAGGCCTTCGCGCACTGGACTTTGCACTCCACCGCCAACACGCCCAAGCCGGGGAAGGCGCCCAGTGCGTGGTCCTGCCGATCGATTGGAGCAAGTATTTCTCGCACTTCAGGGATGGCGCCGAGCCGCGCCTCCTGTCTAAGCTGGCCGCCGATGTCCGCGGCCGCATGGAAGATGATGCGTTGCAGCAGCGCAGATCTGAACTTCTGGGCCGCCTTGAGCAGGCTTCGAAAACCGAGCGCCAGGAATATATCGAGGACTTTATTGCGGACCAGGTTGCTGACGTTTTGGGATATGCCTCCCGGGCTGAGGTTGATTTCTCAGTGGGCTTCTTTGAGATCGGTCTGGATTCCATGATGGCCGTGGAGTTGCAAAGCCGCATTCAAACAGGTCTGGGCATCTCAATCCCATCGACTACCACTTTCGATCAACCGAACATTACGGCCCTTGCCCGTTACCTGCTGGACAATTTCCTCGTGTTCGAAACAAAGTCGCCGGCGCCGGCTGTGGGAGCACTGGACAGTATGTTCGATGAGCCGGTCTTCACCTTTGGGGAGAATCCGCAGGAAGAACCGGCCAGCACCAGCAGGAAAGCACAATGACACCGGCCATCAATCCCGCCGAGCGGGCTCAGGTGAAACACGTGCACGCCTTCCTGGACAAACAGATGCACGAGCGGCAGGTGAATAAGGTCCTGCATGGCTTTCCCTCTGTGCGTTTGTGGCAGGAGCGCAACGTTCCAGTGAAGCAGTTTCTCACGGAAAGACGAGACCGCAGGGAGCGCAAGGCGGGGGGCCTGAGTCTCTATGTCGCATCCCCGTTCTGCCCGAAGACCGATCCGGAACGATGCGGCTATTGTCTGTTTCCGATTGAAGTGTTTACGGGTATGGGGCAGCTGGAGACCTATCTCACCTATCTCGAACGTGAAGGTGAAATGTACACCGGGCTGTTTGACGCAGACGAGATCGTGAGCATTTACTTCGGGGGGGGCACAGCCAATCTCTACAAGGCGGAACACTATCCGCGTCTGATGGCCATTGTGCGCAAGGTTTTCCCGAATTTTAGAGCTGACGCGGTCATCACGCTCGAAGGGCTACCGCAGCTATTCACCAAAGACAAGTTGCTTCGAATGAAAGCCTCTGGCGTGAATCGCATCAGTATGGGGGCCCAGCAGCTCAATGACGATCTGAATAAGCTAAGCGGCCGACCGCAGACCGTCAAGCAGGTTCTCCAGGCGATCGAGTGGTGCCACGAACTGGATCTCGAATGCAATGTCGATCTGATTTTTGGCTGGCCGCGCCAGACACCGGAACGAATGTCGCGCGAACTGGAACAACTTCTCAAGACTGGCATTCGCCATGTGACCCACTACGAACTCAATGTGGGCGGAAAGAGCGACTTCGCGCTCAACCATCGTCACGAATTGCCAAGCGAAGATGAGAATCTCGAATTGTACCGGGCATCGACGGAGCTATTAGAACGCTACGGGTTCCGGCAATTGACAGTGTACGACTGGGAGAAGCCGCTGCCTTCGGCGACGACTGCTCTCTATGAGGAATGCACGCGGGACTTCGACGGCAACGAGATGTTCGGGTGGGGGTTTGCCGGCGTGTCAGAGTTCCCAGGGACCGGCGCGGCTCCCGGCTGGAACTATATGAACCACACGGTGCTTAGAAACTACTACGCGGCTATCGATCGCGGCGAGTTCCCGGTGGAGTGCGGTTTTCATTTCGCTTCCGAGGATCGCAGGCTTTCCGGACTCTTCAGAAGCTTGCAGGGAATGGAGGCTGATCGGAATAAATACCTGGCCGCTTACGGCGTCGACCTGCTGGAAGAGTATCGCCCGGTCTGGCAGGCGCTTCTCGAACGGGAGTGGGCGATGATCACCGACGACCGGATCCGGCTGATCGGAAACGGCGTGTTTTATACCCCGCTGATCCAGACCCTTCTGGGGTCCCGGCGCATGGAGGAACTGAAGCGATCGCTGATTTCAAAGACTCTTCCGATCCACCCGCTTCAGAGCGCCCCCCAATGACCGGACGGAACAAACCGGACGAAGAAGAACCTCTCCAGCCCGTGGCGGAGCCAGTCGCAGTGATTGGCATGGCGTGCCGGGTACCGGGCGGCGCGGCGACCCCTGCGGCGCTCTGGAATCTGCTGCGGGATGGGACCGATGCCATCGAAGAGGTGCCGGCCGACCGTTGGGATGCCGATGCCTTCTATTCCCCGGATCCTGACGAGCCTGGCAAGACCTGCGTTCGCAATGGCGGTTTTATTCGGAACGTGGATCTCTTCGACCCTCAGTTCTTCGGCATCACTCCCAAAGAAGCATGCACGATGGACCCCCAGCAACGTCTCCTGCTGGAACTCACGTGGGAGGCGCTTGAGAATGCTGGCCAGTCTCCCGACGAATTGCGCGGCAGTCGCACCGGGGTCTTCATCGGTATGTGCGGTGCCGACTACTCGCAGATGATGCTCGCTTCGGGCTACGACAAGCTCAGCGGCTACATGGCTTCCGGCAGCGCCCACAGTATCGCGGCGGGCCGGCTGTCCTACTTTTTCGGGCTGCAGGGGCCGTGTCTCACTGTGGACACCGCCTGTTCTTCGTCTCTTGCCACTGTCCAAATGGCAGCTCGGAGCTTGGCGAACCGCGAGTGCGACATCGCAATTGCGGGCGGCGTCAACCTCGTGCTTACGCCGGAGTGGATGATCGTGTTTTCGAAGATGAAGATGCTCGCGCCGGACGGCCGTTGCAGGACCTTCGACGCTTCCGCCAGCGGCTATGTGCGAAGCGATGGCTGCGGGATCGTCATCCTGAAGCGACAGGCCGACGCCTTGCGGGATCAGGACCGCATTCTGGCGTCGATTCGGGGTGGATCCGTCAATCAGGATGGCAGGAGCGGCGGTCTGACGGTTCCCAGCGGCGCGGCCCAGCAGTCGCTCCTGCGCGAAGCCCTTTCAAACGCCGGCATCGATCCGGGCCAGGTGGGTTATCTGGAAACGCACGGGACTGGCACGTCGCTGGGAGATCCTATTGAAGTGAATTCCATCGGCGCGGTTTTTGGCGCCGCACACGATTCGCAGCACCCCCTGTTTCTCGGTTCTCTGAAGGCAAACGTAGGTCATATGGAAGGGGCGGCCGGAATAGGGTCTCTCATCAAGACCGTGCTGGTTCTGCAGCATCGCGAAATCCCACCGAACATACACTTCAAGAACCCGAACCCGAGAATTCCATGGGCCACCCTGCCCGTGCAGGTTCCCACAACCAGAACCCCGTGGCCGGCGGAATCTGGAGCGCGCATCGCAGGAATCAGCGCTTTCGGCTTCAGCGGTACGAATGTTCATCTGCTGGTGCAGGAAGCGCCGGCTGGCGAAAGGCAGACCAGCGAACCCGAGAGGCCACTGCATGTGCTGCCGCTTTCGGCGAAGAGTGAAGCGGCCCTGCAAGAACTGGCAACGCGTTTCGGTCAATACCTGGACACGAGCCAGGAGTCGTTGCCGGATATCTGCTACACGGCGGCGGCAGGCCGTGCGCACTTCGCGCACAGGACCGCGATCGTTGCCGGATCGGCTGCGGAAATGCGCTCGAAGCTCGGCGCTTTTGCCGCCGGGCAGGAATCGAGGGGAGTCTATCGCGGGACGGTCTCCAGTGGAGTGCGCAACAAAGTGGCGTTTCTCTTTACCGGGCAGGGGTCGCATTACCCCGCCATGTCGCGCCGGCTTTACGAAACGGAGCCGGTGTTTCGGCGCACGCTGCAGCAATGTGATTCATTGCTGCAGCCGAAGCTAGGCGAATCTGTCGTCTGTCTCATCACGGGGGGCGCCACCGAGTCTGCACGACTGGAACATACCGGTCTCGCCCAGCCCGCCCTTTTCTCGCTGGGCTACGCTCTGGCGCAGATGTGGATGTCGTGGGGGATTCGGCCAGCCGCCGTCATGGGTCACAGCCTGGGCGAATACGTCGCCGCATGTGTGGCCGGTGCTTTCTCTCTGGAAGACGCTCTCAAGCTTGTGACGGTGCGTGGCCGGCTGATGCAGTCGATCGCCACGCCGGGACAGATGATCGCTGTTTTGGCCCCGGCGGAGCGAGTCAAGCACCTGGTTTCTGCTTCACTTCCCTCGGGCTCACGCGCCACGGTTTCGGTTGCCGCTTTCAACGGTCCCGGGAACCTGGTGTTGTCAGGCTCAGCGGACGCAATCTCCGTGCTTGCGAATGCGTTGCAGGCGGACGGCATTCGCACTCAAAAACTCCCGGTCAGGACCGCCTTCCATTCGCCCTTGATGGACCCAATCCTTGACGCGTTTCAGGACGCCGCGGGGCAGGCCGCTTTTTCTGCAACGACGATTCCGTTCGTGTCCAACGTGACCGGGCGAGCCATCGGCTCCGGCGACATCATGGACGCCCGCTACTGGCGCGCTCATCTGAGGTCGCCCGTTCGATTCGAAGCGGGAGTTCGGGCGCTGGCCGAGAGGGGGTGCACCTCGTTCTTGGAAATCGGGCCGGGGACAACGCTTCTCGGCATGGCGTCAAAATGTCTGTCAGATGGCAACAACCTCTGGCTACCCTCGTTGCGGCAAAACAGGGACGATTGGGAACAAGTGCTCGAAAGTGCAGCGGCACTGTATGTGCGCGGGTTTCCCGTCGACTGGAAGGGCTTCGATTGCGGCCGTTCCCGTTCCAAAGTCGAACTGCCTGGCTATCCGTTTGAGAGAAAGCGCTACTGGCTGGAGCCCAATGCCAAGCCGGCCCCTCTCGCTCAGACCGACGAATGGAAGCAGTGGCTATACGAAGTGCAGTGGGTTCCTGCCGCTGAGGTTGCCGTGGCTCGGGAAGCTGCCGTCCCGGAGAGCAGTTCGAAATGCCTGATTCTCGCCGACCGCGCCGGGGTCGGCCAGAAGCTGGCGGAGTTACTGAACGCCGCCGGCGGTAGTGCCGAAGTGCTGCATCTACCGCCTTCCATGGCGGAACTGCAGGAAACGCTGCGCAGCGGGGTGCTTGATGGCTGCCGCGCCATCGTCCATTTGTGGAGTCTGGACGCCTCTGACTTCGGGGATTTGGACCTCCCGGGTCTTGATTCTGCGCAGAGACTGACCTGCGAGACCTTGCTCAACGTACTGCAGGCGCTAGCAGCACAGAGCAGCCTCTCAGGTACAAAGCTCTGGGCTGTCACGGCTGGAGCGCAACGCGTTTTCGGGCAGGAGCGGATTAGACCGGGGCAAGCGCTTGCCTGGGGACTCGGAAGAACAATCTGTCTCGAGTATCCGCACCTTTGGGGTGGACTGATCGACCTCGCGGACGACCCTTCTGCTGAGGGGAAAGCCGCGTCGATTCTCGCGGAAATCGCGGGATCGCAGACTGAAGATCAAGTGGCCGTGCGAGACGGAGTCCGGTACGTGCCCCGTATGGTTCGCGCTGCAGCACCCGCAGCCCCGCTTCCCGGCGTCCACATCAACTCCGACGCGACGTATCTGATTACCGGCGGGATGGGGAAGTTGGGCGTCAAGATCGCGAAGTGGCTGGTGGACCAGGGAGCCCGGAATCTCGTGCTTACGGGGCGGCGCGGCTTGCACAATGCGGCGCCGACAACCGTGGCTGCTATTGAAGCTCTACGCGCTGCGGGGTGTCGAGTTGAAGCAATGCCGGTCGATACCGGCGATGCAACGCGGATGGAGCACCTTGCCGGGTGCCTACGGCAATTGCCTCGTCTTGCGGGAGTTATTGCGGCTGCCGGTGCCTTTGAGCGCGCCCCGCTCAGTTCCACGAAGTTCAGCTCCTGGCTCCCGGCTCTTCGCGCGAAGGTGGCGGGTACTTTGCTGCTGCATGAACTGGCGCGCGAGTTCCAGCCGGAGTTTTTCGTTCTTTTCTCGTCCATCACTTCGCTTCTGGGCACGCAGAACCTGGCTCCCTATGCTGCCGCCTGCCAGTTCCAGGATTCCTTCGCACAATGGCGCCGCGGTACCGGGCACCATGCGCTCGCAGTCAACTGGGGTTTATGGGATGAAACCAGCGGCGATGCGGAAAGCGAAAAGGCCTTCCGGCTTGCCGGAAACCGCCCCATGGCACCGGCAGGGGCCTTTTCCGCGTTGAGTTATCTTCTGGCGGCGGGTGAGACGCAGAAAACTGTTGCTTCCATCGATTGGGCCATCCTGAAGCCCCTTTACGAAACCCGTAAGAGAAAGCCCTTCCTCGACAAGATGGAGAGCAGCGCCGGGCAGGCTGTCGCTGGGACGGCCGCGGCCTCGGAGACTGAGTGTGCTGTCGCCGCAATCCGGCGGGCGGAACTGAGATCCCGGTTCGAAAGCGCGCGGCCGGAAGACCGCGCAGCCGTTGTCGAGGAGCGCATCACGGGCATTGTTGCGCGAGTTCTCGGCATGCAGGACGGCACCCTTCCGCCTGACCGGAACTTCGCGGAGATGGGGATGGATTCGCTGATGGCGCTGGAGCTGCGAAACAGCCTCCAGACCGAAGCGGGTCTTGAATTGCCGAACACGCTTAGTTACCACTATCCGACCATCCAGGCGCTGTCGGGTTATGTGCTCTCCCGCCTGGACTCTGGCGCCAACTCAGCTGAGGATGCGTCAGGCTCACGTATCGAACCGGCGGCCCGGACCATCCGAAGAACCGCGTTTCCGCTGTCCCTGGCGCAGGAGACTTTCAGTTATCTGTACCAGGACAATTTGGCCTTTAATGTTCCACTTCCCTATCGCCTCACGGGACGTGTGGATGTCGCCGCTGCCGAATCGGCTCTGACTGAAATTGTTCGCCGCCATGAGGCCTTGCGAACGTCGTTCGGCGTGATGAACGGAACCTCCGTACAGCTTATTTCTGAGCATGCTGCCTTGCGCTTCTCGATCGAAGACCTGTCGGACCAGCCTCACGAACAATCACGAGACGCCGAACTGCGCCGCAGGGTGGCCGTCTGCAGCGAAACCACCTTTGATCCTGGCGTTGCCCCACTGCTGAAAGTCTGGCTGTTCAGGTCGACTGACACTGATTCGGTGCTGCTCTTCGTGGCGCATCATCTGGTCTTCGACGCATGGTCGATGAAGGTGCTGGTGCGGGAATTTGAGGCACTCTACAATGCCTTCACGAAGGGTCAGCCCTCGCCACTGGCTCCCCTGGAGTTGCAGTATGTGGATTTCTCCGAGTGGCAGAAGAACCGGACTCGGATTGAAAGCGAACTGGAGTACTGGCACCAGCAGTTCGGCCAGAGACTTCCTGATCTTCCTTTCCCGAAACCTAGCGACGCCGGAACTGAAGCGGCTAGAGCCGACAAGTGCAGAGTCGTTTTGCCGCTCGCTCTCATAGAGCGTCTCAAGCACACTGGCAGGGAAGCCAGCCAAACTCTGTTCACCGTGATGTTCGCCGCATTTGGAGCGCTGATTCACCATTACTCGGGTGCGGACGAGGTACTCATGCTGTCTGCGGGCGCCGGAAGGACTATGCGCGAGACCGAGGGCCTGATCGGCATGTTCGCCAACCCATTGCTGGTGCGCGCAAGCTTCTCCGCCGATCCGCCGCTCATTGGGTTTCTCGATCAGGTCCACGCGTCCTTTCTGGGCGCCGTCTCACACCACCTCCCGGTGCAGCGTCTCCTCGAAGGCTTTGGCATCAGTGGCGAAGGCAAATCCCCTGTTCTTTCTCAGGTGTTTTTCGATTCGCTTCCAGATGTGCCGTTGAACCTCCACCTCAACGGACTGGACAATGCGGCGTACTTCCCGACCGATCGTGAACTCATGCGCCACGATCTGGAGTTCTACACGCGGCCGGTCCCGACCGGCATGTATTGCGCCATGTGGTGTAACCGGGCCCTGTTCGATTCCTCCGTCCCACAGCGGATGATGGAAGATTTCAAACTCCTGCTCGAACGCATTGCCGAAACACCCGGAGAACGCATCAGCGCACTGCTCCACGGAATCCCGGCGAGTCTCGTATGCGCAGGGAAGGATTGAGACCCAGGGAAACATGATCGATACCCAACTTGTAGAGGCCGCAATACGAACCGACCTGCCTGTCCAGGATTGCGCCGTGCGCCTGAGGCAGACCGCTGCTGGCGTGCCACAACTTGTCGCTTACATCCAGTCCCGGGGACTATGGACTCCCGATCTATTTGCATCGGGCCTGAAGTCCCGCCTGCCGGAGGCTTTCTTGCCTTCAGCCTGGGTTCGCATTGCATACATGCCCCTCACCGCCTCAGGACTGCCGGACGACGAGGCCTTGCGAAAACTGCCGGTCGTCGACGCGGCCGTCGTTAGCCGTTGCGAGGAACTGGCCAACGCCGGCACGACTTCAAACTCCGCGCGTGTGGTTATGCAGGACAACGTTCTCGATGCCGGCCCCGTGCATCTTTCAAGCCTGCTTCCCGAATGGAAGGCGGAACTGGCGGAGATTGCCGATACGCCCACCGGCTGTGTCGCGGGCGTTCCGCTGGCTGTTCCGGGAAGAATGGCGTTCAGCGATGGCGGCCCGCTCCGCATACCGGATGGGCCCGCGACGCTGACCGAGGCTTTCCTCCTGACCGCGCAACGTCAGCCTGCGAGGGGCCTGACTTATGTCCTGTCGCAGGGTAACGAGATCTTTGAAACGTACGGCCAGATTCTCGTTCGCGCCAGACGGATCCTGAGCGGCCTCCGCGCCCACGGGATGAAGCCCGGTGACGCCGCCATACTTCAGATCCCGAATCTCCAGGACCACTTCGCGGCCTTCTGGGCCTGCATTCTGGGCGGCATTCATCCTGCCGTTGTGGCCGTCGCTCCCACGCTGGAAAAGTCCAGTCCCGTCATGATGAAGCTCTACAACACGTGGGAGTTACTAGAGCGGCCGGCGGTTCTGACCAGCGCATCCATTCAAGCATCACTCAAAGATTTCCCGACTCTCGCGGTCGAGAGCCTGGAGCAGCATCCCGAAGCCTGTGATGTTCATCGCCCAACTCCGAACGATGTCGTCTTCTACCAATTGACCTCGGGCAGCACGGGCGCACCCAAGTGCATTCAGGAAACGCACCGCGGCATTCTTCATCATGTGCACGGCTCAGCGGAGTTCGTGGGCTACCGTGAGGACGATGTCATTCTGAACTGGCTCCCACTGGACCACGTCGTGCCCACGCTGACCGTTCATCTCAAGGACGTCTGTCTAGGATGCTCCGAGGTGCAGGTTAAGACCGACGCGATCATTGCAGATCCAATCTACTGGCTGGAATTGATCGAGCGCCACAGGGTGACCCACACGTGGGCTCCAAATTTCGGCTTCCGGATCGTGTCGGAGGCGCTGGCCGCGAACGGTTCGAGGCGTTTCGATCTGACCTCTGTGAAGCGGTTTATGAATGCCGGCGAGCAGGTGACCTTGCCAGTTGTAGCTGAGTTTCTCAAATACGCGCAGGCGTTCGGGGTGCCGGAGGATGCCATGCAGCCAGCCTTCGGAATGGCGGAAGCCTGCACCTGCATGACTTATCAAAACGCCTTCAGCATCGCCTCCTGCACACATTGGGTTCTGAAATCGTCCGCCGGCGGGACGCTGATCCAGGGTAATGCCGGTGACCGCAACTCGATGAGCTTCATCGATCTTGGCCCTCCGATTCCGGGGGTGCAGATCCGAATCGCCGATCGCGGCAACCAGTTACTGCCCGAAGGCGTCATCGGCCGCTTTCAGATTCGTGGCGCTGTGATTACCCCCGGGTATCTGCATAACGAAAAGGCCAACGCCGAGGCCTTCGTGGGCGATGGCTGGTTTGACAGCGGCGACCTTGGCTTCATCCTCAACGGGCGTCTCACGCTGACCGGACGCGCCAAGGAGACGATCGTCATCCGGGGCGCGAACTTCTACTGCTACGAGATTGAGGATGTCGTCAACCGCGTGGAAGGCGTCGAACCCACTTACAGCGCCGCCTGCGCCGTCGACGATGCCTCCGGCAGCGAAGGGCTTGCCGTGTTCTTCGTGGTGCGCCCCTCGGCCGGTCTCTCACGGGCGGCGGTCGCGCGCGCGACCCGCAGCCGCGTAGCCTCGGATATAGGCGTGACACCCGCGTTCCTGGTGCCCGTCAGCAAAGAGGAGTTTCCTAAGACCACGAGCGGAAAGATTCAGCGTGGCCAACTGAAGCGTTCGCTCATGGAAGGCCGTTACGCGGAGCGCCTCGCGGAACTTGACATCGAACTCGGGAACGCGAATACGCTGCCCTCGTGGTTCTTTAAAACTGTCTGGCGGCGGAAGCAAATCGCGGATGTCGAAACCGCTCCGGCTGCGGAGCCAGTAATTCTCTTCCTGGACGCGTCCCCGGTTGCGGCTGAGTTGCGCCGGACGTCCGAACGTGAGGGACGTCCGGCCGTCACGGTGCTGCGCGGGTCCCAGTTCCGCAAGGTCACGGCCTTCGAGTACTTCATCCGTCCGGACTCCGCCCCCGATTACGCCACTCTCCTGCAGTCGATTCGTTCCGATTCCCTTGACCCCGGGGCCATCGTCTACCTTTGGTCCTGCGCCGACGCACCGGTCGTCGGATTTGAGGTGCGAGAGCAGGTGTTGGACGACGCCGTCTATAGTCTGGTGAATCTTGTCCAGGCTCTGGCGGCGGGAGGCAACGAAACCCTAAAGCGGCTGCTCGTCGTGTCCACGCATACACAGGCGGTGCGCCCGGACGATCGCCTAGTCGCGGAGAAGGCCATGGCTGCCGGCCTGGTCCGAACTATCGCTCAGGAGCTTCCGTCCCTTGTCTGCACACATTTGGATCTGCAGAACGCCGCCGCGGAACAGGCCCGGCCGGTTCTGGCCGAATTAAACAGTATCGAAGCCGAGCCCGAGATCGCCTGGCGCGATGGCGCAAGGTGGATCCCCAGACTCGAACGCGTGAGCGCGGACGCGGCATCGCTGCAGGCCCTTCCCTTCAAACCAGGGGGCCTCTATCTCATCAGCGGCGGCGCGGGAGGCATCGGCCTCGAACTCGCTTCATTTCTGGTGAAGAATCTTGGAGCACGAGTCCTTGCCGTCGGCCGCCGGCCGCCCGCTGACGATCGGATTCCGCACTACTTGAAGATGCACCCGGATCGGTTTCGCTACGAAGCCGTCGACGTCAGTTCGGCCGCGAGCCTCAGCCACGCAGTGGAGCAGGCGAAGCGGGACTGGGGTGCGGAGCGACTCGACGGGCTGTTTCACCTCGCAGCTACTTACCGCGAAAGGGCGCTGGCCGGCGAAACCCGTGAGAGCCTGGCCTCGGCTTTTCGCGCGAAGCTATGGGGCGCCGCTGCGCTTCATTCCCTGCTGCCCGATGACGGGATCTTCGTGCATTTCTCCTCCGTGACCCAGCTGTTCGGCGGCGCTATGATCGGCGCGTATTGCGCGGCCAACCGGTTCCTGGATGCTTTCAGTCACCGGCAGAGGTCTGAAGCAAAGATCAGAAGTTATTGTTTTGATTGGAGTACTTGGGAAGAGGTCGGGTTGTCCAAAGACTATCCTGGCCTCGAAACGCTGCGGACCAGAGGCTACGCTGCGATTTCAGTCCGCCGCGGCATCCAGTCTCTGCTCGCCGGCCTTTGCCGGGTTCCAGGGACCATTGCCGTTGGTCTGGACGACCGGCGTCCTTTTCTCCGGCAGTTCTCCGAATCGCAGCCGGTGCAGTTCTCGCGCCCAGTGGCGCTCGTCGATACCCTCCAGCAGCCAGGCTCCGGAGCCACCCCGCAATCTTCGAATGCCACCGCTTCCATCCGAACCCTCGATGCATTCGGTACCCCCGTGGATTGCGACATCCGCGCATTCAATCCCGCGAAGGTCTCGGCTTCACTCAGCGCCGTCGAGCGCAGGCTCGCCACACTCTGGAAGGAGGTTCTCGGAATCGACACAGTCGGCATCGATGACAATTTCTTCGAACTGGGGGGGAATTCCCTGCTGCTGGTGAGCGTGGCGGCGCGCGTCCGGCAGGAATTCGGAAAGCAGACCGGCGCGGTGGAGATGTTCCGGTACCCCACCGTCGCAAAGCTGGCTCAGTACCTCGAAACCTCCGAGGCAGACCCGGACAAAGCCAGCCTTGAAACTGTGAATGCCCGGGCCTCCGCCCGCAATTCCAGAATAAGAAGCCGCCGCGAAACAAGACCGGCCGGGAACGACGTTGCTCTTGCAAGTCATACCTATGAACAGCGGGACTGATTCGAACCTGGCAGGCGTTGCGGTGATTGGCATGTCCTGCCGGTTTCCAGGCGCCAGAACGCCAGCTGCGTTTTGGGACAACCTGCTGCACGCAAGGGAATCGATCACGTTCTTCAGCGACAGCGAACTTCTGCGGGCTGGGGTACCCGAAGCGCTGTTGAAGTCCCCTCAGTACGTCAAAGCGGCGCCTGTTCTGGACGATGCCGAGAAGTTCGACGCGGACTTCTTCCGCTGCTCACCGCGGGAAGCCGCTGCCATGGATCCCCAGCATCGCTTCTTCCTTGAATGTGCGTGGGAAGCGCTGGAAGATGCCGGCTACGATCCTCTGAAGATTCCGAACCGTGTCGGCGTTTACGCGGGAGCCCTCGTCAATACCTATCTCCTCGCCAACGTCGTTTCTGGCGCTCTGCCCTTGTCTCTCGACTTCAGCGACTTCCTCGAAACCCTTATCGCCAGCGACAAGGACTTTCTGGCAACCCGCATCTCTTACAAATTGAATTTGAAAGGCCCCAGCCTCACCGTCCAGACGGCCTGCTCAACCGGTCTTGTCGCCGTCCATCTGGCGTGCCAGAGTCTCCTGAACGGGGAATGCGAGACGGCTCTGGCGGGAGCCGCTTCCATTCGCTTCCCGCACCGCGCCGGCTATCTGTCCCTTCCGGGGGGGCTGGTGTCCCCGGACGGGCACTGCCGTCCCTTCAGCGACCGGTCACAGGGCACAGTCTTCGGCAGTGGCGTGGGAGTCGTGGTGCTCAAGCGCCTTGAAGACGCCCTTGCCGATGGCGATTCCATCCATGCGGTGATTCGCGGGACGGCAGTCAACAACGATGGTTCGTCGAAGCTGAGCTATGCCGCCCCCGCCGTCGACGGCCATGCCGAGGTTGTCGCCGAAGCCCTTGCGGTGGCGGGCGTCGAGGCCTCCACCATCGGCTATATCGAAACTCACGGCACGGCAACCGATCTGGGCGATCCCGTCGAAGTCGCCGCGTTGACGCAGGCATTCCGGCTTTCCACCAGCCGCAAGCAGTTTTGCGCCATTGGTTCCGTGAAAAGCAATCTTGGCCACTTGGACGCCGCAGCGGGTATCGCCGGGCTCATCAAGGCAGTGTTGGCCCTGGAGCGCGGCCGCATCCCCGCGACTCTGCACTTCGAGCGGCCCAATCCGAAGCTCAATCTGGAGTCGAGTCCGTTCTTCGTGAACTCTTCGAGTCTCCCGTGGAACCCGGCTTCCGGCCCCCGGCGCGCTGGCGTGAGTTCGCTCGGCGTTGGCGGGACCAACGCCCACGCGGTCCTCGAGGAACCACCTCGCCGGGTCTCCGCCATAGACAACACAGGGAACCCTCACCTGCTCGTCTTGTCCGCGCGCTCAACAACTGCGCTGGAAGCCCTGGTATCTCGATATCTTTCCCACCTGTCGTGTAACCCGGACCTCGCGCTCACCGACGCCTGTTACACGGCAGCGAAGGGCCGGCATCACTTCGACCGGCGCGTGGCCATTGTCGCCCGGAACCTGACCGAAGCGGCGCAACAGCTCGCACACATCCCGGCAGTCGATCGGAAGCTCGAAGCAGCGCCCCGCATAGCATTTTTGTTCAGTGGGCAGGGTTCCCAATATGCGGGGATGGCGCAACGTCTTTACGAAGCCTATCCGGTATTTCGCGAGTCCCTGGAAACGGCCCAGGAACTCGTCCGCCCCTTCATGGACATCCCCCTGCTGAACGTGATTTCGCCAGAGAACACCCCGGTCAGCAAGCTGAATCAAACACTCTATGCCCAGCCGGCAATCCTAGCTATAAGCCTGGCCCTCTCAGATCTCTGGCAAAGCTGGGGCGTCACTCCCACCGCGGTGATAGGCCACAGTCTCGGCGAATACGCCGCTGCAGCCGTCGCCGGAGTCTTTCGGCGGGAAGACGTCTTTCGGCTGGTGTGCGAACGCGCCCGCCTCATGCAGGCGTTGCCTGGCGACGGCGCCATGGCGGCTGTCCGCGCGCCTGCCGGGCGGACTCTAGCCTTTGTCCGGGATACGCCGAATCTCGAGATCGCCGCTCTGAATTCTCCGGAAGAGGTTGTCATCACGGGCCAGCGCGGAATCGTCGAAGCGGCAGTACGCTGCCTCGAAGCGCAAGGCTCCTCCTGCAGGCTGCTCGCGGTGTCCCACGCGTTCCATTCCAGGCTAATGGAGCCAGCCCTCGATCGCCTGCAGTACCTTGTCTCCACCATGGACCTTTCCCCTCCACGTCTGCCCATCGTTTCCAACCTGACGGGACAGTTGGCCGGGAGTGCGATGGCGGACCCGGCGTACTGGCGTAGGCACGCCCGGCAGACAGTCCGGTTCTCCGATGGCATGCAAACGCTGCATCGCGAAGGCTGCGGCCTGTTTGTCGAGGCGGGACCCGGCTCTACTCTGCTCGGCTTTGGCGCCAGTTGTCTTCCGCGCGAATCGGGCTGGCATGCATCCCTTCGCAAGGACAGCAACGACGCGGGGACCATCCTCGAAAGCCTCGGGCGGCTTTACTCGCGCGGCGTCGAAGTGGACTGGAACAGCTTCTATGAAGGGCGCCGCTACCGGCGCGTGCCCCTGCCGGTATACCCGTTCGAAGGCAAGCGTCATGTTGTTGGCGGAGAAGCGGCGGTGCCGGCTGCTTCCCCAACCGCCAAATCTCCCTTGGAATCGACCGGAACAAAATGGCTCTACGAGTTGCAGTGGCGGTCAAAGCGGCTGGAGGCAGCCGCTTCCCACGAGGCTAGGCCGGACCGGGTGGTTCTTGTCGGGGCTAGCGGCGGTTTCGCTTCCAGACTGCGCAATGTTCTGCTCGCACGCGGCGTCACGACTATCCTCCTGCCATCCGCTTCCCACTGCAGCCAGGCAATCGCCGCTGAATCCGGCTCGAAGACCGCCGTGGTCTATTTGTCGGCGCTTGACATCGCCGGTGCCAGCTTCGACCAGACGGAGCGCGTCACCTGTGAGGCTGCGGAGCTGGCCACCGGGCTGGCAAAATGCGGCGCAACCGCCCGCCTTTGGATGGTCACTCGCGGAACTCAGCCCATCCGCGGAGCGGTCTTAAGAGCTGGCGTATTCCAGTCCACCCTGTTCGGCATGGCGCGCGGGATTGAGGTCGAGTGTCCGGAAATCTGGGGCGGCAGCGTTGATCTTGAGGCCGAAGAGAGTGGCGAGGTTCCCACCGATGAGGCCGAAATGCTCGCCCTCGAAGTGCTTTCGGGAGGCAGCGGCGAAACCCGGATCGCCTTCCGGGGCGGGCACCGGCTAGTCTGCCGCCTTGTAAAATCCCAAGCGCGACATGAGCCGGAACGCGTCGTCATTCACGCAGACGCAACCTACCTGATCAGCGGCGGTACCGGAGGCTTGGGGCCGGCCGTCGCAAAATGGCTCATTGATCGCGGAGCGCGGCATGTAGTCCTGACTTCCAGAAGCGGCATCGCCTCCACTGCCATCGAGACGCTGCGCGCCCGTTGCCCCGATTTGCGTGTGGCGCGCGCAGACGCCGGCGACCTGGGCGCTATGCAGGACCTGCTGCACTCTTTGAACTCTGCAGGCCCTCCCCTGCGCGGCATCTTTCACCTCTCCGGATTCATGCACTATCAAAGCGCCGGGGATGTCACCGCTGCTTCGGTGCACGAAGCGCTGCAACCCAAAGCCAAGGGCGCGTGGCTTCTGCATGAACTCACCAAAGCCATCGACATGGATTTCTTCGTGATGTTCTCGTCCATGTCGTCGATTCTGGCGGGCTCGGAGATGAGCGCCTATGCGGCGTCCAACGCGTTCCTCGACAGCCTCGCTTATTACCGGCGCAGCGCCGGCCTCTCTGCCCTCACCGTCAACTGGGGGCCATGGAGCGGCGGCGGCATGGGTGAGGCGCGCGTTTCCGAGCGCCTGCGCAGCGGCGTGGCACTGCTGGACCCTGCTTCTGCGCTCGAGTGTCTCGCATTTGCAATGAACTCGGGCAACGCGCAAGCGGTCGCGGTCGATGTGGACTGGTCCGTCTTCCGGCCGCTCTACGAAGCGCGCCGCCCGTCTTCCTTCCTCGAAGATCTGGCCGCCCCGACGGGAACGGCGGCGAACGTTCCGTCATCAGCGGGCCAAACTGCCAGCACTGAAACGCCGGAACTCGTTCGCCTGCGTTCCGCTCCTCCGCTGCAACAGTACGAGCTACTGGAGCGCTACGTTCGAACCGAGGTATTTGCCGTTCTTGGAATAGACGCCGACGCCGGCCTGGATGCGGGAACAAGGCTGTTTGAAGCGGGTCTCGATTCTCTGCGGGCGATTGAGCTGAGAAACAAGCTGCAGTCAGGCTTGCGATGTCCGCTGCCGGCGACGCTGACGCTGAACCATCCGACCATCGAAGCAATCACCGATTTCCTTCTGCGTACCGTGCCATCGCTGCAAAAGCCGGGTGTCCGGCGAAGTGAGAAACTACTAAAACCTTGCCTGAGAGAGACCACATGAATTCGAGGTACAAGCCGGAGGAATACCCGGTGCCCCCGCCGGTTGCCATTATTGGCATCGGATGCCGGTTCCCGGGCGGCGCAGACACCCCTGCGGCGTTCTGGGAATTTCTCCGCAACGGCGGCGATGGCGTTCGCGAAGTCCCCGCGAGCCGCTGGAGTATTGACGATTACTACAACGCCGATCCCGGTGTCCCAGGCACAATGTACGCGCGCCAGGGCGGCTTTCTCGATGGTGTCGACCGTTTCGATGCTTCGTTCTTTGGCATCTCTCCCCGGGAGGCGCTCACGCTCGATCCGCAGCAGCGCCTGCTTCTGGAAGCTGCGTGGCATGCGCTCGAAGACGCGTCCATCGCGCCCCACACACTGGCCGGAACCGATACCGGAGTGTTCGTCGGTGTTACTTACAACACATACGGGCGGCGGGTCGAAGCCGCAGATCTGGCCGGGGGCGACCTGGCCCGTCTGGATGCGCATTACATCACGGGCAATTCGCTGAATGCCACAGCCGGCCGGATTGCCTACTTCCTCGGACTGCAGGGCCCCAGTGTCGCCATCGACACAGCATGTTCTTCATCCCTCGTGGCGTTCCACCTGGCTTGCCAGAGTTTGCGCTCGGGAGAATGCCGGGCCGCGCTGACCGGTGGCGTGAATCTGATCCTCTCCCCGGAGATATCTATCGCGCTCTCCAGAGCGCGCCTCCTGACAGAGGATGGACGCTGCAGAACGTTCGACGCCGCAGCGCGAGGCTACGGCCGTGGCGAAGGCTGCGGCGTTGTTGTCCTCAAACGACTCCCCGATGCCCTGGCCGACGGAGACCGGATTCTTGCTCTGGTACGCGGGTCCGCTGTGAATCAGGACGGAGCCAGTAGCGGCCTCACCGTGCCCAATGGCTTCGCGCAACAGGCCGTAATCCGTCGGGCGCTGGCCAATGCCCGCGTCAGTCCGGAGCAGGTTCAATACGTGGAAGCGCACGGTACGGGTACCCTGCTAGGCGATCCCATCGAAGTGGAGGCGCTGGACGCAGTCTATTCCGAGGGCAGGCCAAAGGATCAGCCCTTACGGATCGGGTCGCTGAAGGCGAATGTCGGTCACATGGAATCGGCTGCGGGCGTGGGGGGCATCATCAAAGTCGTGCTCTCTTTACAGCACGGGCAGATCCCCCCCCAGGTTCATTTGAATACGCCGAATCCTCACATTCCTTGGGGCGACGTGTGTACGGTCGTCCCGCGTGAGTTGACTCCCTGGCCGCTTTCGGGCTCCCCGCGTCTGGCCGGCGTCAGCGCTTTCGGAATCACTGGCGCCAACGCTCACGTCATTCTGGAGGAAGCTCCAGTGGCCGCGCGCGCTGCCACTCCCTGGACCCGTCCCTTGCACGTCCTCGCATTGTCTGCGAAGTCCGAGGAGGGTTTGCAAAAGGTGGCGGCTGGCTGGCAGGCGGACTTCGCTTCGAATCCGGACGCCGATCCGGGTGACGTCTGCTATACGGCTGGCGCAGGCCGCTCTCACTTCGGATACCGTTTGGCCGCTGTGGTGGAAGACTGTGCCGAGGCGCATACCCTTCTGGGGGAGTGGCGTTCCGGAGCCAGTCCTGCCGGGCTTCGGACCGGGCAGGTCAAGGGCCTGCGGGCACCGAAGACCGCCTTCCTTTTCACGGGCCACGGCTCCCAGTATCCGGACATGGGCAAGTCGCTTTATGAGACGCAACCCGTGTTTCGTGGCGTGCTGGACCAGTGCGAGGAACTCTATCTTGAGGCCACCGGAAACTCAATCCTCCAGGTGATGTTCTCCCACTCGGGCACCGTGGGCCGCCTGCAGGAAATGGTCTGGGCGCAGCCGGCCCTTTTTGTCATCCAGGTGGGTCTTTTTGAGTTGTGGAAGTCCTGGGGCATTTTGCCGGATGCCGTCTTCGGACACTCGACTGGAGAATACGCCGCGGCCTGTGCGGCCGGCGTACTCGGTCTGAAGGACGCACTTCAGATCGTCACGGAGCGTGGCCGGCTAATGGCCTGCACGGCCGAGGGAGCAATGGCCGCCGCAATGGCGCCGGGCTCGGTCGTGCAGACGGTTCTCGCGAAGACTGAGATCCGCATTTCGCTGGCCGCGTACAACAGCCCCAACGAGACCACCATTTCGGGCGTGCCCGAAGCTATCGATGCTGCTATCGCCGTGTTGCAGGCCAATGGCATCCACTGCCAGTTGCTGCAGGGGAAGGTCGCCGCCCACTCGCCTCTCATGCAGCCGGTGGCCGACGGTCTGAGCCGCCTGCTTCAGACCGTGCATTACTCCGAACCGCACACCGCAATCATCTCGGGCCTCACCGGCACATGGATCGATTCCGAAGTCTGTTCCAGCGCTTACTGGCTCAATCACATCATGCAGCCGGTTCAGTTCTGTCAGGGCATGGAGACGCTCTCGGCGGCCGGCTTTGAGGCGCTCCTCGAAATCGGTCCTGGCGCCGTTTTGCTCTCCCTGGGGCGCAGCACCATGACCCGCGATGCCGCCTGGCTGCCGTCGCTGCGCCAGGGGCGCGCCGAGTGGCGGCAGATGCTCGAGAGCCTGGCCGCGCTCTATGTCAGCGGCGCCAACGTGGATTGGAACGGCTATGACCGGCCTTATGGGCGGAGCAAGACGGACCGGCCTTTTTATCCGTTCGCCCGGGATAGCTACTGGCTGAAAGCTCCGCGGCCCTCAAAGGCAACGGCCGGCGCGCCTGAGCGAACCCATGCCTTTCTCACAACCCGGACGCAGGATGACGACGATTCGATCGTCTTCGAGACGGAGTTCCACACGTCAAACCCCGTACTGGAAGACCACCGCATTTTTGAGGTCGTGGTCGTGCCCGGCGCCTGCCACTTGTCCATGATCATGGCAGCCGCTTCGTTGCTCGAACCTGCCGCTCCGCTGGAGATTCGGGACGTCTATTTCCCGCAGGCGCTGTCCCTCGAAAACGATGAGACACGCCGTGTCGCGCTCAGACTGCAAAGACGCCTGCCGAATCAGTATACGGTTGATACGCGAAGCCTTGCGGCGGGCGACGATGAGTGGATCACGCACTCCACCGGCTGCCTGGAGAGCGCGGATTCCCGTCCCGCCCCCGCTCCACTGCGCCTCGATGAAATCCGCGCGCGGTGCAACGGCGGACTGACAGACGCCGGATTCTTCGGCCCGCTTCGCGAGGCGGGCTATCATCTCGGACCCGCCTACCGCTGGATGCAACAGATCTGGCGCGGTGAGAGAGAGTCCCTCTGCCGTCTTCGCCTGCCGCAGGAAGCCGAAGACGCCTATGGACCCCATCCGGGACTTGTCGATTCGTGCTTCCAGGTTATGTCGCTGAGCTACTCGGGAGGCGGAGTCACAGGCCTCAAGCCGGGCGACGACATTTACGTGCCGATCAGTGTAGAGCAGGTGAACATCTACGCTCCGGTACAGGGCAGATTATGGTGGCACGCCGAACGGCGCGGCGAGGGCCACAGCCCCGATGTTTTCGTTGCGGACGCCAGCCTGGTGGACGACTCGGGCAAAGTTATTGTGGCCGTCAAGGGGGCCCGCCTAAAGAGGGCCCGGCGGGACCTGCTGATCCGCTTGTCCGGCCCCGCCCGCGCAGACATGGCCTATGCTCCCGAATGGGTTGCGGCGGGGCCGGCGACCGCAGCGGCAGCAGCGCCCGGAGGAAGCTGGATCATCCTCGGCGACGCAGGCGGTGTTGGGGGCCGCCTCGCAGGGTTACTCGAAGCGCAGGGCCACCGCTGTTTCGTTCTGAGCGCCAGTGAGATCGATCTGCAGAACCCGGATTGTTTCGGGCCGGCGATGCGTGACGCCGCCGGATCTGGGACGCAAAGCCTGAAAGGGATAATCCATCTTTGGAGCGAGGAACAACCGAAGGTTTCGCTCGGCAGTGTCTTGCGGCTGCTTCGGGCGATTTCCCAAAGCTCATCCGCTAAAGCCCCGCGGTTATGGCTGTTGACCCGCGGGACGCAGCCCGCTGGATCCTCCCGCGTCACCGGCTTCCGCTCCGCGCCGCTGTGGGGCCTGGGCCGCGTGCTCGCGCTCGAACACCCGGAACTTCGTTGCACCCGAGTCGATCTCGACCCGGATCCGGCGACGGACGAAGCGCTCGCGATTCTTCGCGAACTGGAATCCGAAGCCGCTGAACCTGAGGTGGCCCTGCGCGGCAGTGAACGCTTCATCGCGCGGCTTGCTCCCTTCTCGTTGACGGCGGCCGCAGCGCCAGCCATCCGGTCGGACGCCACGTATCTGATCACCGGAGGCCTCGGCGTTTTGGGCTTGCGGGTCGCGAAATGGCTGGTGGACTCCGGTGCCCGGCATCTGATGCTGCTGGGCCGCCGCCCCGCTTCGCAGCACGCCGAGGGTCTGATCGCAGAATTGTGCGCCGGCGGCGCCAACGTGCAGGTCCGCCAGGTTGCCGTGGAGTCGGAACCGCTGCTGAATGCCGTGTTCTCCGAAATAGCGGCATCCATGCCCCCCCTGCGCGGCGTCGTTCACGCGGCCGGAACCCTTGCGGACGGCGTTCTCACGAGCCAGTCATGGTCTCAGTTTGCGTCCGTGCTTCCCGCGAAGATCGACGGCGCGTGGAATCTCCATCGCGCCACGGAATCGCTGAGCCTGGATTTCTTTGTGCTGTTTTCCGCCGGAGCTTCTTTGGTCGGCTCTGCCGGACAGGGAAACTACGCTGCCGCGAACGCCGGGCTCGACACACTCGCGCACTGTCGCCGGGCTTCGGGCTTGCCCGCCTTGAGCATCAACTGGGGCCCGTGGTCGGGAGGCGGTCTCGCTACGCTCGCCGGGACCTCTGGCGAGAAACGCCTGAAGGCGCGCGGCCTCGATTGGATCGAGCCAGACAAGGGCGTCGCCATGCTGGGCTGCGCCATCAGCCAGGGCTTGACACAGGTCGCCATCATGCCTGGGCGAAAAGAAATCGTCCTGCCTGCCTTTCCGCCCGGACGCGCATTACCGCGCCGCCCGGATCAGTCGAACACGGGCGCCGGCTCAGCCGCAGCCGCCAGGAGCGATCTGCGAGACCGCCTGGCACAAGCTCTCCCCACGCAGCGCCGCGGGCTTCTCTCTGAACAGATCACATCCCGCGCACGCTCTGTGCTGGGGTACAAGGCTTCCCATTCGCTGGATCCGAACCGTCCGTTGCGGGAACTGGGGCTCGACTCGCTGATGGCGGTCGAACTCAGCAACGCCCTCGCAGCGGACACGGGCCTGAAGTTCCCCCCGACGCTGATCTTCGAACATCCGACCATCACCGCTCTCGGAGAACTCCTCGAAACCCGCATGGGCTTCGGTCCGGCCGCCCCTGAAGAACCTGCGGCGCAGAAAACATCATCCGAAGATCCGAGCGTCGTCTCCCGCGTGCGCGACCTCTCGGAAGAGGAAGCCATGGCGCAGCTTGCCGCTACGCTGGCCTCAATGCCGCTGGAGAAAACGCCATGACGCCTCCCCCAGGTGAGCCGCTCTCCTTCGCCAAACAGGCCCTCATCGCTGTTGAATCCCTGCAGGCCCGGCTTGCTGCCAGCGAGCGGGCGCGCACGGAGCCCATCGCCATTATCGGCATGGGTTGCCGGTTTCCAGGCGGCATTCACGATCCCGAGAGCTTCTGGAATATGCTGCGCGACGGGCAAAATGCGATTTCGGAGTTTCCTGCCGCCAGACGCAGCGCGGAAGGCGACAAGCCCAAAGGCGGGTATCTGGATGAGGTCGACGGTTTCGATGCCAGCTTCTTCGGAATCACTCCCCGCGAAGCCATCACCCTGGATCCGCAGCAGCGCCTTACTCTCGAAGTTGCCTGGGAGGCGCTCGAACATGCAGGCATCCCGCTGGAACGGATCGCCGGTAGCCAGACCGGAGTCTACATTGGCGTCACCACGCATGACTACCTGCAAATGCAGGTTCAGGGCGAGCTCTCCGGGATCGACTCGTACTTTGGCACCGGCACGTCCCCCAGCCTCCTGTCCGGACGGGTCTCCTATTTCCTGGGACTTCACGGTCCCGGCATCACCGTGGACACGGCCTGCTCCTCTTCCCTGATAACAGTTCACCTGGCGTGCCAGGCTCTCCGCGCCGGGGAGTGCACAATGGCCCTGGCCGGCGGCGTCAATCTGTTGATTTCGCCCGAGCTGACCGTCTATTTTTCGAAGATCGCCGCACTCGCGCCAGACGGCCAGTGCAAAGCCTTCGACGCTTCAGCGGACGGCTTCGTCCGCAGTGAAGGTTGCGGCATCGTTGTACTCAAACGACTGAGTGACGCCCAGGCTGCCGGCGACCGGATTCTTGCCGTCGTCCGCAGCTCCGGGGTCAATCAGGATGGGCGGAGCAACGGGCTTACGGCACCCAACCTCGCCGCACAGGAAGCCGTGATCCGCAAGGCCCTGGCCGGCGCGGGAATTTCTGGCACGGCGGTCGATTACGTGGAGGCGCACGGATCGGGCACGCCGCTCGGAGATCCAATCGAGGTGCGGGCAATTTCGGCAGCGCTGGGGGCCGGCCGCCCTATCGGCCGGAAGGTCTGGATCGGGTCGGTGAAGTCAAATTTCGGCCACACGGAAGCGGCTGCTGGCATCGCCGGGCTAATGAAGGTGGTGCTCGCGCTGCAACACGAGACGATTCCCGCCCATCTGCATTTCAAGGATCCCTCCCCGCATATTTCGTGGGATGAAGTCGCCGCAGCCGTACCGGCCGCCAGCGTCGCCTGGCCCGCTCGCGAAGAACCGCGTTTTGCCGGGGTCAGTTCCTTCGGAATCAGCGGAACCAACGCCCATGCGATCCTCTCCGACGCTCCCCGGATTGCAGCGCAGAGCGACCGTTCTGAGCGGGACCACCTCCTGGCCTTGTCTGCCCGCAGCGCCGAAGCCTTGCGGGACCTCGCGCTTAGCTACCGGAGCTTGCTTTCCCGCAAACCTGAGACCGATCCCTGCGGACTCAGTTCGTCAGCCGGTCGGCGCCGCGCGCACCACAATCACCGCCTCGCAATCGTCGGCCGGTCGGTGCGGGAAATCGAGGCCCGGCTCAATGCGTTCCTGCAGGGTTCCAGCGCGGAGTTTCTATCCACCGGCCACCAGCCCGCCGGGTTCCGGCGCAAGCTTGTCTTCGTGTTTCCCGGGCATGGTTCTCAGTGGATCGGCATGGGCAAGGGTCTGCTCGAAACAGAACCTGAGTTCCGCCGGGGGATCGAAGAGTGCGACCGGGCGATCCAGGTGGAAGCCGGTTGGAGTGTGATCGCGGAACTCACCGCAAACGCCGACCTGGAACGTCTGGACCGGGTCTCCATCGTCCAACCGCTGCTTTTCGCCTTCCAAGTCGCGCTTGCCCGGCTTTGGCGTTCCTGGGGCGTGGAGCCCGATGCCGTTGTGGGCCACAGCATGGGCGAGGTAGCCGCAGCCTGCATTTGCGGGGCTCTCTCCGTCGAGGATGCGGCACGCGTGATCTGCCGCCGAAGCCAACTCCTTCAACTGGAAAGCGGCAAAGGGGCAATGGCCGTCGTCGAACTCTCCGCGGAAGCCGCCGAACATGAGATCGCCGAGTACTCGCGCCAACTCTCTGTTGCCGTCATCAACGGTCCGCGCACTGCAGTTATCTCCGGCGAGAAGAACGCCCTGGCCGCCGTCGTTGCCACACTGGAGAAGAAATCCGTCTTCTGCAGGCCGGTCAAGTCGGATGTCGCGTTTCACACGCCTCAACTGGCTTCCCTGCTTCCCGCCATGCTCAGCGAACTGAGCACCTTGCAGCCGCGACTCGCCTCCATTCCCTTCTATTCCACGGTGCGCGGGCGGATCCTTAGCGGCACCGAATGCGACGCCCGGTATTGGGCCTCAAACCTGAGAGAGCCCGTGCTCTTCTGGAGCGCCGTACAGCAGCTTGCCGCATCGGGACACGACCTGTTTCTCGAAGTCAGCCCGCATCCGATCCTGCTGCCCGCGATCGAGGAAGGCCTTCGCAGCTTGGGACGCGCTCCCGGCAACGATGCGGTGGTTGTCGCTTCTCTCCGGCGGAGCGAAAACGAACGAGCTCAGCTTCTGAGCGCCCTGGGGAAGATCTACACAGCCGGGTGCCCGGTCAACTGGTCGAAGCTTTATCCGGGGGCGCACCAGCCGGTCGACCTGCCCAATTACCCTTGGCAGCGTGAACGCTTCTGGTTGGAGAAGCCACTGCGGAAGTCATCCGTTCGCGCCGATGCGCCACTGCTGAGCCAGCGCCTCAAATCGTCACTCCATTCCGGCGCCAGCTTCTGGGAGACCTCGATCGGCCCGGCGTCCTTTGCCTGCCTGAAGGATCATGCCCTCTTCGGTGAACTCGTCTTTCCTGCCACGGGATTCATTGAGATGGCGCTCGAGGCGGCAACAGACCTCTGGGGCCCGGGCAGTTACGCTGTCGAGAATGTCGCCTTCCTGAAGTTCGCCATTGTCCCCGAGGGCGAAGATGCGGCCCTGACCATACAGCTTGCCGTGGCTGAGGAGATGTCCGGCGGAGCGTCATTCCGCGTGTCCAGCCGACGCTCGGCTGAATGCGACTGGAGCCTCCACGTAACGGGCAGGCTGAGTCGCGACCACGCCGAGCCCCGCGTTTTGTCCGCTCCCGCCCGCCCCCCGCTGGGAGTCCAGACCCGCGCGCCAGAGGAACACTATCGCCGCCTGCGCGATTGCGGCCTGGTCTACGGACCGTCCTTTCGCGGCCTGGAATCCCTCGCCTGCCTCCCCTCGGAGGTCTTTGCTTCCATCCGGGCACCTCTCGAAATCGCCGCTTCCCTGGCCTCCTTCCGCCTCCACCCGGCACTGCTCGACGCCGCCTTTCAGGCTGCGACCGCGGCTCTCGTGCTGGAGTCCGCCGACGCTGCCGCCGGGGTGTATGTCCCCACCGCGCTCGGCAGCTTCCGGTTACTGGCCAGCCCCGAGCCCGTCATGACCGCGCACGCGAAACTGTCTCAATGGGATGCGGATACGTTTACGGTGGATCTCTCGCTGGCTAACGAGGGCGGCCGTCCAGTTCTGGAGATCGCCGGCCTGCAGGCGCGGCGGATTGCCAACGGAAACCAGCCCGCCAGTTCGGCGGAAAATGTCCCCTCGCTCTACCGGATTGACTGGAAGCAACTGCCCCCCGGCCATTTGCATCCACCGAACCCTGGAACCTGGGTGCTCGTCAACCCGGGGACCCCGAACCACAGCCGTGAGTCACTCCGGGATGTCGCATCGCTGCTCAGGCAGGCGGGACATCGCGAAATAGTAACCACCGCCGGGGACTTCAGCCGCGAAACCGTGTGCGCGCAAAGTTGCGGCGCTTTCTGTGGAGTCGTATTTTTCGCCGCCGGTGAGGAACCAGAGCAACTTCAACAATCCGTCGAAGACTCCTGCCTTTCGCTCCTGGCTATCGCGCGCTCGATGGCCGGATCCGATTGGCCTGTCGCCACGCGCTTGTTCATCGTGACCCGCGCTGGCCAGCACGTCGCGCCTCACGAAGCCGGGTCACCGTCTCAGTCCGCACTTTGGGGACTAGGCAAGACACTCGCGCTCGAACAACCTGCCCTTCGCGCTACGCTCATCGATCTGGACCCGTTGGCCGGTTCCCACGATGCGCTGCAGTTAGTTGATGTGCTCCTGAATCTGGCAAGCGAAGCCCTGGAAGGTGAGGATCAGCTTGCCTTGCGCGGCAACGATCTCTGCGCCGCGCGGCTTTCTGTTTGCAGCGATGAGCCGCAGGCGCAGCCTGAGTTAGTCCCCGCCGGATCGAGGGCTTATCGCCTGACGATGAACACTCCAGGAGTTCTGGACCATCTGCAGCTGCGGGAGACTGCTCGTCAGGATCCGGCGCCGGGCCAGGTGGAAATTGAAGTGGCTGCGGCGGGCCTCAACTTCCTCGATGTCCTGAGCGCAATGGGGGCACGGCCGGACGCAACCGCTTCCGTTCCACTGCGCCTCGGTTATGAATGCGCGGGACGCGTCGTCCGCGTCGGCTCCGGTGTTCGTTCCCTTCAAGTGGGGGACGCCGTTGTCGCGGTTTCACCGGAATCGCTCGCCTCCCATGTCCTTGTTCCGGAGACCCTGGTCGCGCGATTCCCGCGGGGGCTGACCCTGGAACAGGCGGCAGGCATCCCTGTTGCCTGGGTCACCGCGTGGTACGCTCTCGAACACCTCGCGCGCATTCGGAAGGGTGAGTCGGTGCTCATTCATTCCGCCGCCGGGGGCCTCGGCCTTGCGGCCGTCCAGATCGCCAGGCGTGCCGGGGCTGAGATCTTCGCAACCGCCGGGACCGAGGAGAAGCGGGACTACCTTCGTAGCCTGGGTATCCGGCACGTGATGGACTCGCGCTCTCTCGCCTTCAGCGACGAGATTCTCCGCATTACCGCGGGTCGCGGCGTTGACATCGTCTTGAATTCACTGACAGGCGCAGCCGTGGAGCGAGGCATTGCGACGCTCGCCACCTGCGGGCGCTTCCTCGAGGTCGGCAAGAAAGATATCTACGAAGATCGCCAGATCGGACTGCTGCCCTTCCGCAAGAATCTCTCTTACTTCGCGATCGACCTCGCGTGGATGGCGGAAGGCAGACCCGAAGTCATCGGCGATGCGTTACGCGAAGTCCTCAGGCACTTTGAGGACGGAAGTCTCCACCCCGTCCCTCTCAACGTGTTCCCCATCTCGCGCGCGGCGGAAGCGTTTCATCTCATGGCGCAGGGTCGCCACACCGGAAGAGTCGTCCTTACCGCGGGACCGGATGCCCTCATTTCCGCTGCTGCGGATGGCCGCCCCGCGTTCGAGGACGGCACATATCTGATCACCGGTGGGCTTGGCGCACTGGGGCTCAAAGTGGCGCAGTGGATGGCGCTTCGCGGAGCCCGCAGTCTCGTTCTGCTGGGGAGATCGGAGCCTTCGGCGCTGGCCGCACGGGCTGTCGAAAGCCTGCGCGAGCATGGTGTCCAGGTCACGGTCGAACTCGCGGATATCGCGGATACTCTTCAAGTAACCCGCGTCCTGAATGCGATTGATACCGCACTCCCCGCGCTTCGTGGCGTTGTGCACGCCGCGGGGACGGTCGCCGACGGCACTGCTTTGGACCTTGACGCCGCGCGGTTTCGAAAGGTACTGGCGCCCAAGATCCAGGGCACCTGGAACCTCCACCTCGCGACGCGATCGAGGGCTCTCGACTGCTTTGTGCTGTTCTCGTCTGCTGCGTCCGTCCTCGGCTCGCCAGGCCAGGCGAACTACGCCGCAGCCAACGCCTTCATGGACGCTGTCGCCCACTTGCGCCGGTCTCAGGGCCTGGCCGCCCAGAGCGTGAATTGGGGGCCCTGGTCCGAGGCCGGCATGGCCGCTCAACGCAACCTTAGTGAAAAGCTGGTGAAGGAAGGCCTCGCCAGTCTGACTCCCGCGCAGGGCATCGCCGCTCTCGAGCAAGTCATGCGGCGGAACGATCCTCAGGTCACCGTCTTCGCGCTCAACGCGCGCCAGTGGTCCGAAGCCCATCCTACGCAATCCGGATCGGATCGCCGCCTGGTTGCCGATCTGATCGGCTCAAAACCCGCGCCCAACCCTCACAACATGCCCCCGAAGGAGGACTTCGCGGCCAGCCTTCAGGCCTCCTCCGGGCCGCGGCGGCGCGCCCTGCTGGAAGCGAAACTGCGGGAAGCCGCGGCACAGGTGCTGCGCCTTCCCCTGCTGCGAGTGGACCCCGCCGAGACCTTTGGCAGCTACGGCTTTGACTCTCTGGTGGCTCTCGAGTTTCGGAACAGGATGCAGACTCTGCTCGACGTCAAATTGTCGGCCACGATGGTCTGGAACTATCCGACCATTTCCGCGCTTGCGGTTCATCTGGCTGAGCTCCTCGGTCTGCCTCTCGATGCCGGGGAAGTTGTGCCCCGGTCCCCGGCCGCATCGCCGGGCACTTCACAGGATGCGGAGACGTTATCCGAAAGCGAACTGGCCTCGCTGCTCGACGATGAGTTGGCACATCTTGGGTTCTCCTCCCCCGCCGAGCCCAGCACGTAAGACGAAAAATGGATAGGCCAATAACAGAGAGGAAAGAAGATCAAAGGGAGCTTCTCTCAAGAGCGCTGGGGGCAGTAAAGGACCTTCGATCGCGTCTCGCGGCGCAGGAGCAAAGATCCGCCGAACCCATTGCGATCATCGGCCTGGGCTGCCGCTTTCCCGGTGGGGCCGATTCGCCGGATGCCTTCTGGAGCCTGCTCGAGTCTGGCGCGAACGCCGTCTCGGAGATTCCCGAAAGCCGTTTCCCGGTAGCGGATCTCTACGACCCGAACCCGGATACACCCGGCAAGATCGCGATCCGGCGAGCCGGCTTTCTGCCTGAGATCGACCGGTTCGACGCGGAGTTTTTTGGCATCTCCGCTCGCGAAGCCGTACAGATGGACCCCCAGCAGAGACTCTCGCTCGAAGTCGCCTGGGAGGCTCTCGAAGACGCAGGCCAGACGCTCGCAGGACTCTCACGAACTGCGACGGGCGTCTTCATGGGCGCGATAGCGACCGACTATGCCTGGCGTCAACTGGACGACGTGGCCTGTATCGATGCCTATTCCGGAACCGGCACGCACTCCAGTCTGGTCTCGGGCCGCCTTTCCTACTTTCTGGATCTGCGGGGCCCCAGTCTGACGCTTGATTCCGCCTGTTCCTCTTCGCTGGTGGCGGTTCATCTGGCCTGTCAGAGCCTGCGGCTCCGTGAGTGCAATCTGGCCCTCGCGGGTGGCGTGAATGTGGTTACGTCTCCCGTCTCCCTCATGGCCTACAGCCGGATGGGCCTGCTGGCCCCGGACGGCCGGTGCAAGACCTTTGATTCAAGAGCTGACGGTTTCGTTCCGGGCGAGGGCTGTGGCGTCGTTGTTCTCAAGCGGCTATCCAATGCGCTGGCGGATCGGGATGACATTCGTGCCGTAATCCGGGGTTCCGCCGTGAATCAGGACGGGAGAAGCAGCACGCTGACTGCCCCGAACGGGCCCTCCCAGGTGGACGTGATCTCCCGCGCCCTGGCGAGTGCGGGTATTCCGGCCAGCCGGGTCAGCTGCATCGAGGCGCACGGGACGGGCACCGCGCTGGGCGACCCCATCGAGATCGAAGCTTTGCGCTCGGTGCTGGATGGTGCTGCGGATGCGGCTCCGTGCGCGGTCGGCTCGGTCAAGACGAACATCGGTCACCTCGGCGCGGGCGCGGGTGTTGCCGGTCTCATCAAAGTGGTTCTCTCCCTGCAGCACGAACGCATCCCGCGCCACCTGAATTTTATTCGCCTGAGTCCCCACATTTCACTCGATCGTTCGCGTTTGTTTGTGCCAGTCGACCCACTCGACTGGAAAGACTCATGCGGCCCGCTGACGGCGGGTGTGAGTTCGTTCGGCTGGTCGGGGACGAACGCGCACGTCGTGGTGGAACGGGCTCCCGCACTCGCCGCCCAGGCTTCAGACGGCTCTTCTGCGGCCGAAACGTACCTCCTGCCTCTGTCCGCGCGTTCTCCCGGCGCGTTGACGGCCCTCGGAGCGGCTTACGCGAAAACCCTCGCCCGGGAGGAACTGGCCGATCCGGTTGCACTCCGCGATCTCTGCCACACGGCCGGGGTGAGACGCAGCCATCACAAGCTGCGGGCGGCCGTCACAGGGAACTCCGCAAGCGAACTGATCGGGAAACTGAACGACATCCCCCCCGCCGGGCAGGCCGAGAACCTCCTGGCGCGTGGCGTGGCATTCGTTTTCTGCGGGCAAGGCGCGCTATCGCCGGGCGCGGGGCACGATCTCTACCGGCGGGAAGAGGTGTTTCGCGCCTCCCTGGATGAAACGGATGCGGCCGTTCGCAGGCTGGCAGGCTGGTCGATCCTCGAAAAGTTGGCCCCTGCCGCGGATCCTCAGGAACTCGACAACACACGATTTGCCCAGCCCGCGCTCTTCGCTCTGCAGGTCGCGCTTTCGCGGCTGTGGCAAGCCTGGGGGATCGAGCCTTCCGCCATCGTGGGGCACAGCGCCGGGGAGATTGCGGCCGCCCACCTTGCCGGAATCCTCACCCTCGAATCTGCGGTCAACGTTGTGGTGAACCGCGCCAGCCGGATGCAGTTCGCCACGGGTCTGGGTGCAACGGCCGAGGTGGAACTGACGCCTGATCAGGCGCGCGATGTCATCCAGGAGCGCCCTGGCCTCGCCATTGCCGCGTACAACAGCCCCGGCTCGGTCGTCCTCGCGGGAACGCCCGGCGAGGTGAGCGCCGTAGTCCGGTATCTCGAAAGCCGCGGCGTGCGCTGCACCCCGCTACGCCCGAAGTACGCCTTCCATAGTGCGCAGATGGATCCCTGCGTCGAGCCGCTGATCCGCGACCTTCAGGGTTTGAAACCCGGCACGGCGGCTATGCCTTTCTATTCCACGGTGCATGGCGGCGCTGCTGCGGACGGCGATTTTACGGCTTCCTACTGGGGTAGGAACCTCCGCCAGCCGGTTCTTTTTTCAGCCGCCATCCGCAACATGATCGAAGACGGCTACCGGACCTATCTCGAAATCGGGCCTCACCCCGTGCTCTCCCCTTCCATCAGCCGGTCATTCGAAGCAGCTCGCAGGGAGTGCGCCGTGCTACCGAGCCTGCACCGGAAGCGCAACGGTCCGGCGTGCATGCTGGAGTCGCTGGGGTCCCTGTATAGCGCCGGTGCGAACGTCAGGTTCAGGAATGTCAGCGGCGGAGAATTCCGTCCTCCGCCCCCGTATCCCTGGCAACGAAAACGCTACTGGCTGGATGTTACGAAGGCCGAGCCCGCGCCACTGGCACACACCGCCGAAATCGGCTGTTATGACATCGCCTGGGATCGTTTTGACACCTGCCCGGCGTCAGCGCTGAACCCCGCGGCCGCCCGGAAGAACTGGCTTCTGTTCGAAACTGAGGCATCCGGCCAATCCGGAACTCTGGCGGATGCTCTTGCCGGGCGCATCATTGCCGCAGGCGCCTGCTGCCGCCGCGCTGCTTTGGGCACCAGCCTCGAGGCAGCCTTCGAAGACCTGCAAGGCGAGTGGAATGTGCTCCTCGTGTGCCCGGCCCAGGCGGTTCCGGAGTCCGCTGCCAGTCTGGCCGGGCAGGCATTGCGGCTGGCTCAGGCCTGTCTCGAATCTCCCCGGCAGATCCAGCTCTGGTTTGTAACCCGCGGAGCGCAACCACCGAATGCCGGCTCCAATCCGGCCGGTCTCGCGCATTCGCCGCTGATCGGCCTCGGCCGGACCCTGGCCGTCGAATCGCCGTACGTCTGGGGAGGTCTCATTGACGCCGCTCCCGGCCACGCATGCCACCCCGACTCGATTCTGGCGTGCATCGCATCGGCAGTCTCCGCCAATGAGTTCGCCATCAACGCCACCGGGACCTTCGTGCCCAACTTGTCTCGATCCGCACCGGCTCCCGGCAGTGAGCGTCTGCTGGTTCGCTCGGATAGAAGCTACCTGATCACCGGCGGACTGGGCGGAGTGGCGCTTGCGATTGCCCGGGCGCTGGTGGCCGCGGGGGCGCGCCATCTCACGTTATTGGGACGGGGCGAACCGTCCGCCGCGGCCGCGCACACAATCAAAGAACTTCGGGAGCTTGGCGTTTCCTGCACCGTTTGCCGTGCAGACGTGTCCGAGCGAAGCAGTCTTGCCGAAGCCGTCTCCGTCTTCGGTGTCGCCTTGCCCCCGCTGTCCGGTGTCGTCCATGCCGCAGGCGTGCTGCGGGACGGCGTCATCCCGTCCATCGTGCCCGCCGAACTGCCGGAACTGCTTGCCGCGAAAACCGCCGGAGCCTGGAATCTCCACGAAACCGCAGGCCAGCTCCCGCTCGATTTCTTCGTGCTGTGCTCCTCGCTAACGTCCGTTCTGGGCTCTGCCGGACAAGGCAGCTACTCTACCGCCAACGCGTTTCTGGACCGCCTGGCTTACTATCGCCAGGCCCTCGGCCTGTGTGGTCTGACCATCAACTGGGGCCCGTGGGCGGATACGGGCATGACCGCACGGCCCGGCAACAGCGTCCCGTCCAGGTGGGCCGATCAGGGCATCGCATCCTTCTCCGCTAACCGGGGGGCTGAGATGTTCCTGCGGATTGCGGCAACATCCGCCACGCAACGGTGTGCCGCAATCGTCGACTGGCCGCTCTTTCGCCGCTCGCGCGAGGGGGCCTCGCCGATCACAGCCACCCTCGCCGCACCCGCTTCCGTCGAGGAGCCGCCAGCCCCGCATGAAGAGCCACAACTCGATCTGCGCACCTGGATGCATCGCAAAGTGGCGGATATTCTGAAGGTCGGGCAGACAGAAGTTTCCCTCGAGCGAAACCTCCTGGAACTGGGTTTCGATTCGCTCATGGTGATGGAACTCCTGCGCGCGGTTCTCCAGCGCTTTCAGCTCAGGACCTACCCCCGCGAGTTCTACCAGCAACCCTCCGTGGCCGCCTTCTCCAGCTACCTGTCCGGTGAAACAGCGCCCCGCTCCGAAGCGCCTGAACCCGCGGCGGCAGCGCCATCGAAAGGGAGTTACCCTGTGCCGGGCCCGGCCAGAACCTCGGGCAAGCTGGATATCCCGGTTGTCTTCGTCCTATCCGCCCCGCGCTCGGGCTCCACCCTGCTCCGCGTGATGCTCGCGGGACATCCCGGCCTCTTCTGTCCGCCCGAACTGCATCTCCTGGGCTTCAGCACGATGCGCGAGCGCAGGTCGGCGCTCGCAGGGAGCTACTTACAGGAGGGACTCCTCCGCGCTGTTCAGGAATTGAGCGGCGGTTCCGCTGAAGAGGCGAAGGCGCTGGAAGACAAGTGGGTCTCCGCCGATCTCACCGTCCAGGCCGTGTACGCCCGGTTGCATGAGATGGCGGGCGGCCGCCTCCTGGTGGACAAGTCGCCGCCCTATGCGGCGAGTCCCAGCACCTTACGCAATGCGGAAGAGCTGTTCTCGTCAGCTCGTTACATCCACCTGGTCCGCCACCCGCTCGCGGTCATCGATTCCTTCGTGAAGAACCGCTTCGATCGCCTGCTCGGCCTGACCGGCAAGCCTCCGCGCGACACTGCGGAAGCCATCTGGGTCGAGGGCAACGCAAACGTGTCGGCCTTCTTTCCGTCCGTCGGGCCCGGCCGCACCACCACGGTCCGGTATGAGGATCTGGTCCAAACCCCCGGCGACGTCATGCGAAATTTGTGTTCGTTTCTCGCCCTTCCGTTCGACGATGCCGTGCTTACGCCCTATGAGGGAGCCCGCATGACGGACGGTCTGAAGGCGCAGTCCATCGGTATTGGCGATCCTGGATTCCTTAACCATCAGGGCATCGACGCCTCGCTCGCCGATGCCTGGCGCAAGGCTTCAGGCGCCGGGACTCTGGGGCACGGCGCGCGCACGCTGGCGGCCACGTTCAAATACGAACTTCCACCCGCGCCGCCTGCCAGCGTCGGCATGGCGGAACAGCGTATCGCAGTCCGCGGTCTTTCTCTTTGCCTGTGCTCCTGGGGCCCCCCTGACGGCCACCCCGTACTGATTCTGCACGGCGCTCTCGATCACGGAGCCGCCTGGGACGAGGTCGCCCGGGCACTCGCCGGCAGTGGCTTCCGCGTGTTTGCACCCGATCAGCGCGGCCACGGCCATTCGCAGCACGCCGGACCTGGAGGCTCCTATTATTTGATGGATTTCCTGGCCGACGCGGATACCCTGCTGCGCCAGGTCACCGCATCCCCTGTACTCCTTGCCGGCCATTCCATGGGCGCCTCCCTCGCCGCCCTGCTGACGGCCGCGCGTCCCTCCCTGGTCAGCCAGCTTGTGTTGGTGGAACCTGTGCTTACCCCGGCCCGCGGCAACAGAAGCAGTTCCGAACTCCTCACGGCTCATCTGAATGGAATCGAATGGGAGGGGAAGCCGCAAACACTGCCCGATCCGCAGGCCGCATCCCAAAGATTGCGGGAGTTCCATCCCGCCTTGAGCGCCGCACAAGCGGAGAAGATGGCCGCCCGACTTCTTGAGCCCTGCCCCGGCGGCTTCCGCTGGCGGTGGGATGAACGCATCCGCAGTCTCGCCGGCATTGCCTATCACGGCACGTCCGATCTCGATTCGCAGCGCTTCCTCTCCATTTTGAGCGAGCTTCAGGTTCCCGTTACTCTGGTCCGGGGACAAACCAGCGAACTGGTTCCCCTCGAACATGCAGCCATGCAGATGGAGGTCCTGCGGGATGGGCGCGAGGTGGTACTTCCGGGCGGCCACAACCTGCATCTTGACTGTCCCCTCGAACTGGCCGGCATCATCGAGGCGGCGGCGCGCCGGAGCAAGCCATGCTGATCGGGCAACTCTTTCTGGCGGCGGTTTCATTTCTCTTCCACCGCCTGATGAAGTACATCATGCAGGCCGGCCTGCTGCTTCGGGACGCGGTCCATGCAGTCGCCGGGCCATCGAAGAACCAGCAATGGATTGTCCTGTCGAACGAAGACATGCTGGCCCGTCCAGGCGCGCTGCCCCTCATCATGACCACCGCGCCAAGATGGAACACCCACGCCATCCTGGCCACGCTATCGCCCCTGGTTGTGCGGCATACCCTCGAAATCGACACTCTGGCCGCCGACCGCTCTGCCGGCTCCTGGACCATCGTGATCTGCACCTACGCCGGACGCAGGACGTTGACCAGCATTGGATCGCACTCCTCCCACTCCACGGGCGGCAGGGCGCAGATCCACCTGAAGCCCGGAAAATATTGGCTCGGGCTGCGCTATTACGCGTGGCGCTCGGAAGTGCAGCTTCCGGCCGTCGGCACTGACGGCAAGAGCGTTACGGCAGGCCGGAAGATCTCCCCGGAGACGAACTCTTTCTATCGGGATCTGCACACCCGCAGCAATCTGTTTTATCTGGCTCTGCACTATTACGTCTTCGTGCTGCTCAGCTACCCCGGCTTGTTTTCGGAGCGATTCATCCGGCGGGAGCTGTTGCCGATGGGGAATCCCGAAACCGAATTCCTGTGGGGCGTCCTGCGAAAGGGAGAATCGCTTCAAGTGCAGCTTTCGCCTGAGTCTTTACCCGGCTGGAACGTGCTGCTGACGGTTTACAGCCAGGCCAGTTTCCCTATTCATTCGGAGCACGTGCGGGATTCGGAGGTCCGGTTCCTGGCCCCGGCGAGCTGCATTTACCTGTTTCGGGTGAATAGAAAGAATCCCGGGGAGAAAGTCTTCCCCCGTGACTGGCTGCGCTTGCAGACCCTGCCGTGCCAACGCAGGCGGGACGTCCCCGGCAGGCAAGTCTAGCCCGGGATTGCCTGCCACGCCAGACGGGCCCCGTCTCGGGGCGCGGCGGTGTTCACGAGGATCTCGAGGAAACGATTCGATTTGCAGTGCGACGTCCACGCTCACCGTGCCGCCGGCATTGAGCCGAACACCGGACCTACTTGCTCGCCCCTGCCTTGACTCGGCAGCTGGCAAGAGGCGTGAGGTTGAAATGACAGGGGTGTTGTAGAGAAGTCAGGTCGACAGCGACAAGACGGTTCGAGCAACACGAGACCGTCCAGTTCGCTCGCCAGCCGCTTTTCGATGACTTGAGCGAGCGAGGGTGGATGCGCGGAATTCACCTCCACGCCAAACATGCCTGCTGCTAGTTTGGCGTGGAGGTGCTCACGCGTCTCGGCGACGATCATTCTGCGCGGGGTGGCTCGGCGCGATCGGGCCAGAATCCAGAACGGTCAGCTGTGACGGTTTTGAAAAGTATCCTCTTTATAATGAATGGCTTGGGAGGAACAACCGTCATAATTGACCGTTTGGCCTTTGGGGCGAGAGGCAAGTTAACGGTAAGCCGGTTTTCCGACCGGAACAGGGTCACGGTTTAAGGACTGCGGCTACAGTCGAAGTCAGAGCCATTCAGGCAGCCTGCAATCGACGGCGGGATTGGTACAGTTGCTTCAAATACTCCTGATATGCAAGCACGCGGAAATTCAACGCGTGATCAGGTTCAAAAAGAAGTGGCTGGCGCGTGAAGAAGCTGTCAATGAGTGCAGGCTCTACAGCCGGATCTAGGCGGTGGGCGGCTTCACATCGGGCGAGTAGAACCACGTCGCTCAACCAAGGGAAGTCACGGGCAGAAAACTGAACCGCATCGAGGAAACTGTTCGCGCCGTCCAAGGTCGCGGAGTGCTGTGTGAGGATCACGGCAGCTCTTGCACGCTCTGAGGCCGTGCCGTAATTCGGTGTAGCCGAATATTGCGAAAAATCGCCTGTGCGTAACGATTCCAGAAAGCGCTTCTGAGCTGAGACATCATAATCCTTCAACCTCGATGCGGCGCGTTCCGTAATGGCTTCCAGGGCACTCAAGTCTCCTCGAAGTTCATAGTAAGCCGCGAGGTAGTCCCAGGTCTGACTGAAGAATGGCATCCCCCGCATATGCAGAAACATGTCATCCGCCAGGCCAAGCTTGAAGTGCATTTCAAGAACCGGCTCGACATAGGAGAGCGCCCTGCCGATATCGCCCCAAAGATACGCGTAACGACTCTCAGCGAGCGCGTGACTGGCAGGGATAGCGGGGAACCGGTACCGGTCGAAGAGCCCGAACATAGTCGCGGGATCGCCGTTGTATTCGTATTCCTGCCCCAGCGAAAAGGCGATCGTCGCGGAACTGGGAAACTTACTGTGAGCCTCAGCGAACCGCGCATGCGCCAGTTGCCGGTCTCCACGTCTGAACGCAGCAATACCACGGAGGTGATACCAGGATTCAAGCTCGTGCGAACTCAGTTCTGCGACATTTAACGACTCAAGCTCGCCATCCATATTGGCGGCCTTCCCCTCGCGAGCGAGTCTATTAACTAGGGCTTGGACCCGATTATCGGACACTTGCCGTTCTTCGATCCGCTTCGCGCCCGTCTGCGGAAGGAAGTGCTTCTTCCACCAATTGAACATATCGTTAGCACCGGTTCGTCAGAATCAGACCCACGGACGCCACCTTGGTGGATCGCCGAGTTCGCGCCGAACGTAGAACCATGGCATCACTGTATCAAGCAACGTCCTAACTGCGCGCTGAGGCCCTTTTGCGCAGGTTCGCTGGCGGCCTGTGCAGTTGCCCATCAGCCGTTCGGGCCGCATTACAATCTCGAATTGTCGGTCAGGGTCATCGCTTTGCACATGGTCGTTGGGGAACGATAAGTCATTAGGATTGATCGGAAGTGCAAGTGCGCTTCCCGTCCATTGGCTTATTCCCGCGCGACCCCGGCTGAATCCGGCCGCACCTGATCAGGAGACCGATCCGACTCTCCGAAGGCAGTTCGATTTCGAGCATGGTCGTCTGGGGTAACCGTGACAAGTGATTGCAGTGCTATCATGAGCCCATGGCGAGCATCACCATACGACGCCTGGATGACCGTGTCAAAGCGCAACTGCAGATCCGCGCGGCTAGTCATGGCAGGAGCATGGAAGAGGAGGCTCGCGTCATACTGCGGGCCGGCCTAACGGCGAAGCACGCACCGCCGCTGAACCTCGCGCAATCGATCCGGAAGTATGTCGAGCCGTTCGGCGGCGTCGAACTCGACCTTCCTGCACGCGAACCGATTCGCAGTTTTCAGAAACTGGCGAAGTGATCGTACTCGACACCAACGTTCTTTCCGAAGCGCTCAAACCCACGCCTTCCGTCGAGGTGCTCCGCTGGCTGGCGGATCAGACTCCCTCCTCCGTATTCACGACCGCGATCACCATGGCGGAGGTTCTGTATGGTGTCGAGGCGCTTCCTCCCGGCAAGCGCCGGACTCGACTGCTGGCTGCTGTCGAGAGCATGTTCACCGAACAGTTCGAGGGCCGTATTCTGCCGTTCGATGAAGCAGCCGCCCGGCTGTTTGCGTCCATCGTCGCCTTCCGCGGCGCTGCTGGCCGTCCAATCTCGCAAATGGACGCGATGATCGCGGCGATCGTTTGTTCGAATCGCGCCGTTCTTTCAACCCGTAACACAACTGACTTCGACCGCTGCGGGATTCAAGTCGTCAATCCGTGGGCCGCGTGAGCGACCGCCAAGAAGCATGACTCCCAAGTCGCGCAAGTAGTCGGCGGATCGCCCTCAGCGCGCCACGAGCATCTCGTCCAGCACTCGCCCGAACGCCCCCGAAGGCGGTTCGACCTCCAGCATCGTCGCCAGCGTCGGCGCCAGATTGTAAACCGCCGCGAGCGAGTGATAGTGGCCCGGCTTGACGCCCGGTCCCATGAAGATCAGCGGCACGTGCGAGTCGTAATTGAATGGCTCGCCGTGGGAGGTTCCGGAAGCGCCGCTGCCGGCCAGCCAGTAGGATTCGAAGACCACATACAGGTCGCCGCCGCGCCGTTCGTTAAAGCCCTTGGCGACTCGCAGCGCGATCGGGTCCTGGTTGTAGCGGCCATGCCGCAAGTCCTCGCTGGTGAAAACTCGATCGATGTGCGGGACGGCTAGCAGCGCCTTCGCGGCGGTCTCCTGGACATCCTCGAGTTTCAGCTTCTTGCTCTCGATCAGCGCGCGATCCAGATAGATCAGCTCTTCCATCCCCGCGAGCACCCAATGACCCGGGCCGTACTTGTCGGCCAGCGCCTTGTCGAGCGCCTGGGACGCGGCCTTGCCGAGCCGTCCGCCCGGCATATGGCGCGCCTGGTTCACTTCCGGCACCGGCGAGACTCCGTGGTCCGCCGTGAACATCACCAGGGTGTTGGCTAGGCCGACCTGCTTGTCCACCGCTTCCAGGAACGCGCCGATGGCCTTGTCGGTCCGCAGGCAGATGTCGTGCACGTCGGGAGAGTCCGGCCCGGTGCGATGGCCGACCGCGTCGTTCGACGAGAAGCTCACCGTGAGAATGTCGGTGCCGCCATTCTGCCCCAGTTTCTCGCCATCGATGGCCGCCTCCGCGAAGGTCTCCAACAGATCGTTGCCGAAGGCCGAGTTGTAGATGCCGTCATACAGCAAACGCCCCGGCTCGGAAGCGAGCATCGACAGCGGTTTGCCCGTGCCGGTGACCGTCCACACCTTGCCCGCGTACGTATCGGGCACCTTCCTGGCGTTGAACGCGTCCACCCAGGCCGGCAGGCTCTTGAAGTAGTAAGTGGAACTGACGAAGCGGCCCGAGTTGTGATCGAACCAGTACGCCCCATCGGCCATATGCCCGGCCGGCAGGATGGCGGCGCGGTCTTTCATGGAAATGCCGACGACTTTGGCGGGGCCGAGGCCGCTCATTTTCAACTGGTCGCCCACGGTGGAGACCAATAGCCGGCGCGGCGACGCACCCCCCTCCGTGCCGGTGGACCCGCCGAGAATCGTCTCGGCACTGTCGCTCACGCTGGTCACCAGCGACGAGGTCGTGCGGTCGTACCATTCGTTGCTGATGATGCCGCTGACGGCCGGAATCGCGCCGGTCATCGTGACCGAATGACCCACGGCGGTCACCGTCGGGAAGTGGTCCTGATGCACATTGGTAAACACCGCGCCCGTGTTGAGCAGCCGGGCCAGACCGGCGTTGTACTCGGAGGCGAAGCGCGTCAGATAATCCTGGCGAAATTGATCCGCGACGATCAACACAACCAGCTTGGGCCGCGCGCTCGCAGCCGGGACTGTCTTCTTGACGGGCGTCACCGGACGTTTTGTCTGGGCCGGCAGACCCAGCAGGCAGAATGCGGCCAGCAGGGCCACAGGCAGAAGCCGACGGTTAGTTCGCATTTTGTGAGGTCTACTCTTGGATAATCGCGCCCGAGCCTTCGACCTGGTAGGAAGTGATCGGCCCTTTCACGGTCGCCGGGTCGAACTTCTTGCCCTGCTCCTCGGCCTCGTGCTTGGCCTGCGCGACGGCCTGCTCGCGTGTCAGTTTGGTCTCGGTGAAGGTGCCCTCGGCCACGGCGGTCTTGCCAACGGATTCCTTGGGAAAAACGATCTCGCCGTCCTTCACCTTGATGCGCACTGCGGCGCCGGTGGCAGTGTCGGTGAGCATCATCCAGCAGCCCATCATCTGGCAGACCTCAGTCACTTTGCCTTTGACCTGTACGGTTCGCCCCACGAATTTCAGTGGCTTGCCCATCAGGTCGGCAATCGGGGTCTGCTCTTTGACGGTTAAAGGCGCCCCCAGTTTCTCGTCGGCAAACGCCGCCGTGAACGTGGAGACAAGGAGGAATGACAACACGAGTCCAGGTAACAACCGCATGTCACCATTGTGACTCGGCTGCGGACCGAGTGCAGCGTCTGCGCCGGATCCTGCCTACAAAACAGACCGCTAGCGTAGTAACCCTAATCTGGCCTTCAGGTTGTGTGGCGCACGCTTTAGCGTGCAGTGCCGGCACTCCTGCCGGCATCCGAAACTAAACTAAACCTGGACACGAGCGTCCACGCCGCACTCTGAAGACGTTCGCCAAACCAACCAGTCGCTTACTGCTCGCGCTTGTCCGCGCCGTGCTCGGAGGCGAGGCGGACCCTGGCCTTTTCCAGCTTCTTCTGGATCTTGGCGACTTCGCTGGGGTCGGCTTCGCTGGGCGCCGCAGCCTGCCACTCCTTGATCGAGCGTTCCCACTGCTTGATCGCATCCTTCAGCTTGTTGCGGCTCAGGCAGACATCGCCCAGGTGGTCGTAAACCGTCGCGTCGCGGTTGCCGTACTGCTGCAGAGAGCGTCGCAAGCTCTCCTCGGCCTCTTCCAGTTTGTTCATGCGGAAGTAGACCCAGCCCAGACTGTCGAGGAAAGCGCTGTTCGTCGGTTCCTGGTCCACCGCCTTGCGAATCATGTCGAAAGCTTCGGGCAGGCGCACATTGCGGTCCGCCAGCATGTAGCCCAGATAGTTCAGGGCAGACGCGCTGTTGGGATTTAGCTTCAGAACGTTGCGGAACTCCGCTTCGGCCTGCTCGAAATGCTTCATCCGCTCGTACATCGCGCCGCGCAGAAACACGATCGCTTCCTTTTCATCGGCCGATTCGCTGAGCTTCCCGGCGGCATCGATCGCCTGCTCCATGGCGCTCCAGTTCTTCGATTTCTCATGGATCTGGGCGATTGCAATCCAGATGTCGCGATCGTTCTTCCCGTCGAGCAGGGACTTGAGGATCGCCTCCGCTTCCTTGAACTGCCCCAGGTCGGCCTGCACGTTGCCCGTCATCACTTTGATCAGGCGGTCGTCCGGGTAGCGCTTGGAGTACGCGGCGGCTTCCCGCGCGGCGCTGGTGAAGTCCTTGCCCACCCGGTAAGTGTCGATGATCTCCGCGCCCACCTTTGACCCGGAATTCGGGTCCACTTCGGCAACCTCCCGGAAGGTCGCGACGGACTGTTCTGTTTGGTCGGAGTTGCGATACAGGAACGCCAGGCGCTCCAGTAGAAACGTGCGGTTGTGCTTCTCCTCGGGCGAATCGGTCTTCTTGGGCACGCCGGCCAGAACTTCCTTCAGCGTCTTGATCGCTTCGGGATACTTGCCCTCCGCCTCGTACACCGAGACCTCGTTGTAGCGGACCTCGATATTCGCGGCGTCGAGCGCATTCGCTTTGTTGGCGTATTCGCGGGCCTTCGCGAAGTCGCGCTTCTGGCGGTAGATCTGCGACAGGCGGAGCGCGGAGAGCAGGTCCCCGGGCTCTTCTGCGGAGATCTCCTCGAAGACCTTCATCGCGGCGTCGTAGTCTTCCCCGGTGAAAAGCGATTGCGCATAGGCGCGCTTGAGGTCGGTATTGTCGTGGTTCAGGTCGAGCGCCCGGCGGTAGGCCTCGGCCGCACCCTTGAAGTCCTTCATCTGCTCATACGCGCCGGCCAGCGCCGTGAGCGTGCGCAGGCTCGGATTCTTGTCCGAAACGCGCTTCAGCAGCATGCTGGCCTTCTCGTTCAAACCCTGATCGCCGTACACCAGAGCCAGCCCGGTCAGCGCTTCTTCATTGTTCGGGTCCAGGTCCAGTGCCTTCTGATACGCCTTTTCGGAGGCCAGCGAATTGCTCGCCAGCTTGTGCAGGCGTCCCAGCAGCAACCAGTTGTCGAGGTCGTCGGGAGCCATCTGGGCGATCTTCTCGTTCTGGACAATGGCGGTCTTCACCATTTCCTCATTCAGCCGCTGCTGCTGCTGGGATGTCTGGTTGATGCGGGCGGCGTAAAACCTCGCCAGCACGCGCCGTGCGCTCAGGTCGTCAGGGTTCTGCTTGAGGATCGCTTCAAAATCGGCAATGGCCGTGCGGATCTGTCCCGACTGCAGGTAAAGGTCGGCCAGTTCGTAGGGCAGGTAGGCCGAACCCGGGTCCTCTTTCATCGCCAGCTTGTAGTTCTCGATGGCCTTGCCGAGGTATTCGCCGTGTCCTCCATACTGGGCAGCCAGCTCGGCATAGAGGTGCCCCAGCGTGGCGTGGTAATACGCCGCCGCTTTGGTATTCTTGACCGGGTCGCTGGTTTGCCCGGCAAGCAGGACCGCGCTGGCAGCCACGCCCGCTATCGCCGACACGGCCAAATTCCGCAGGATCCTTGTCATTGGCACTTCCGTCCTTGTTCCACACGCATCCTTCCCAGGGAAGGCATCAGGCGTCTGTGGACACCCGGGCGCGCTGTATTTTCACTAATATAACCGATGTGCGAGACTGCGGCGCAGTTTCAACTGGTTTCGTCCGCGCGTCGCGCAGGCCGGAGCATGGCAGGCCCGGCCGCCGCATCACGCGCGGGCAATCCGGTTAGCCTGGAGATTGGAAGGCTGGAGGGAAGGCGTGAGAGCGGTGAAGGGTGAGAGCAATTCGGGTGCGCCGCTAATCGTCGTCGTGGGGCCGACGGCGTCCGGAAAGAGCGCGCTCGCTCTGGAACTGGCGCAGCGGTTTCAGGGGGAAATCGTCAATTGCGACTCGCTGCAGCTTTACCGGGGGCTGGACATCGGCACCGCCAAAACGCCCATCGGGCAGCGCTGCGGTATCCCGCACCATCTATTGGACATATTGGATCCGTCAGAGCTGGCGACGGCCGGAGATTACAGCGTCCGCGCCCGCGCGGCGATCGGTGAAATCTCCGCACGCGGCGTCCTGCCCATCGTCACTGGTGGAACCGGATTCTACCTGCGCGCGCTGCTGGACGGGCTTGCCGATGGGCCTTCGCGGGATGAGCCGCTGCGGGCGCGCCTGGCCCGCCTGGAATCAGGTAGGGCGGGGCGGCTGCACCGGCTGCTGCGGCGCCTGGATGCCGGAGCCGCGTCGCGCATTCACGCGCGCGACCTGAACAAGCTGATTCGCGCGCTGGAGATCTGCATCCTCAGCCGGCGTCCCGCCACTGAGGTGTTCCTGGACGGCAGGACGCCTCTGGAAGGCTTCAGCGTGCTGAAGTTCGTCCTGGAGCCGGACCGCCAGGCGCTGCACGCCAGAATAGAAGCCCGCACGCGCGAGATCTTCGCCGCCGGACTGGTGGACGAGGTGCGGGGGCTTCTGGCCTGCGGCGTCCCGATGGACGCAAAACCTTTTGAATCCATAGGCTATCGAGAGGTGATCGAGTTCTTGCGCGGGGCGCTTACCCTGGAACAGGCGCTGGAAGCGACGACCATCGCAACCAGGCAATACGCGAAACGCCAAAGCACCTGGTTCCGCCGCGAAACGGGGGCCACCCGGGTCGGCGGGTTTGGGGACGACCCGCAGATCCGCTCCGATTTAACACAAGTCACAGGGCGATTCTTCGCCAATTTACAGGCGTAAATGCTGTCTCATACGTCTATACTACTGCCGCGACAGATGTGAGGAAGCCCGGCGCAAGTCTCCGGGAAGCAACAACATACCTTGGCAAAAAGAAGCACCACAAAAAAGTGGTGGGTCTATTGCCATAACCGGATGAAATGAGCGTATAATCTGAAACAGGAGAGTCCACGATGACTAAAACTTTGAACCTTATTGCTCTTTTCCTGAGTATCGGCCTGATGGTTGCGAGCGCCGCCACTTACAACGTCACCTTGTTCCAACCGTCCGTTGTGGCGGGCAAGGAACTCAAGGCCGGCGACTATAAAGTGACGATCGACGGCGACAAGGCCACTATTGCGATGGGCAAACAGAAGGTTGAAGCTTCCGCGAAGATGGAGACCGCTGACTCCAAGTTCTCATCCACCTCGGTTCGCTATACCACCGAAGCCGGCAAGATGAAGATCCAGGAGATTCGTCTGGGCGGGACCAACCAGAAGGTTGTTTTCAACTAAGCGTTCGTTCCTCGCGTGGTCCGGGTGCACTGATGCACCGGGACCGCTGATAGCTGCCCGGGTCGCCTCTGCTATGCTGTGTGGCGTGTTGAGGCGACTCGGGTTTTCGTGTTTTCTGGGCCTGTTGCTCCTGGCGCAGGCGCCGCTTCGCGCTGCTGCGAACCCTCCTGAGAACGTCCTCGTCCTGCCCTTTTCCAACCTTTCGGCGAACCACAACCTCGACTGGGTCGGCGAGAGCTTCTCCGTTTCCGTATTCCAGGCCCTGTCCGGAGAATTGCCGTTCGTCGTCCAACCGGAGGAGCGCGACAACGCCTTGCGGCAGATGAACGTCCGCAAGTACGCGCCTCTCACCAAGGCCAGCGTGATCGAGATCGCGGTCAACCTGGATGCCGTGATTGTGGTTGCAGGCAGTGTGGAAATCATGCCGGCGAGTAGTGGCGGGCGCGACGCGCTCAGAGTTCAAGCACAGCTCTACAACGCCCGTAAACTCCGCCATATCAAAGACTTCGAAGTTTCCGGCAAGATGGACGACCTGTCGCTGGTCCAGTCGCACCTGGCGTGGCAAATCCTTTCGGCCTTGAGGCCGGATGCTGCGCCGACGGAGCAGGCGTATCTGGCGGCGCGCCCCCCCGTACGGCTGGACGCCATAGAACGCTACGTCCGCGGATTGATCGCGACTGCCTACGACCAGAAGCTCAAGCTATTCACGGCCGCCGCACGGCTGCAACCCGATTACTCGGCGGCGTGCTACGAATTGGGGTCGCTGTACTACTCCCGGCACGAGTACAGGAGCGCGACGGAGTGGCTGACGCGCGTCGCGCCGGCCGACGCCCATTTCCGCATGGCGCTTTTCCGCTTGGGATTAGCGCACTACCACACCGGAGATTTCAAGCTGTCCGTGGAAGCGTTCGAGAAACTCTCGCAGGTGATCTCGCTGAGCGAAGTGCTCAACAATCTGGGCGTGGCACAACTCCGGGCCGGAGACCCGCAGGCGATGGGGAGCTTGCAGAAGGCCATCGAAGGCGATCCCACGGACCCCGACTACTCCTTCAACGCGGGCGCGGCGTATTACCGCAAGGGCGACTTCGACGCTGCCATTCCGCTGCTGGAATCGACGCTGGCGCGCAAGCCCGGCGACGAAACGGCTGAGCGGTTACTCGACAAATGCCGGCGCAAGGAAGCCGCCCGCCCCGGTGAGCTGAAGTCCGAGGTGTTGGAACGTATCAAAGAGAATTACGACGAGACCGCCTGGTTCCAGCTCAAAGCGTTGATCGACCCGGACGGACGCAAGTAGCTCCAATCGCTGGGGAACGCCGCCGCCATTCGCCTTCGCGATCGACGCATCCGTATATAATCGACGGAGACTACTCCCATGAGAGACTCGTTCGGACTCAGCGATCAGGGGCTCGTCAGGAAGAACAACGAAGATCGGTTTTTCACTTCTTCGGCCGCAGGCCTGTGCGTCCTCGCCGACGGCATGGGCGGGGCCCAGGCCGGAGAGTTCGCGGCGGCGCTGGCGGTCTCGGCCATCCGGGAAGTCGCCACCGCCGGGCCTCCGTCGCAAGCGCTGCTCGAGGCAGCTTTCCTGGAGGCGGATCGCCGGGTCAGGGCGGCTGCGGAATCCGATACGTCGCTGCGCGGCATGGGGACCACGCTGGTTGCGGCGCTCGAGACTCCCGACGGCGTCGCGGTCGCCACCATCGGGGACAGCCGCTGCTGGCTCTGGGAAGACGGCCGTCTGGTTCCGCTCACCAGCGACCAGAGTTGGGCGAACGAGATAGGCCGTACGCTGGGTTTGAGCGAGGAGGCATTGAGCGTACACCCGCTCCGCAACGCCCTCACTTCGGTGGTCGGCGTCGGCGCGCAGCGGCAGGTCCAGAGCCGCCTTGTTCCGGTGCACGCGGGCAGCCTGGTCCTGCTTTCGAGCGATGGCTTGCACGGTGTGGTGAGCCCCGAGGCCATCGCGGCGGTGCTGTCGCAGGACGGACCGCTGCTGTTCAAATGCCACACGCTGATCGAGACGGCACTCGCGAATGGCGGCCCGGACAACGTCACGGTCGTCCTCGGAAGAATCTGAAATCGACAGGCGTTCTGATGTCTGAAAACAGAAACCGCTAGTTTTAACGGTTGTTCCTTTCAAACTACTGATTCTAAACAGGCGATTTTCGCAAACCGCTAAAACTAGCGGTTTGCTGTTTCAAGCCGGGCCAAGCGCTCTTCTGTCCGCTGCCGATTCCCGGTTGGCCCAGGCTCTTTGGCCCTGTTCGAGGATGTGGGTACAAGCGAGTTCCCCTTTGTCAGCCTGGCTCCCGATTCCATGGAGAATTCCAGCCTGGCCCGCACACTACTTAGCGGGTAACTCATGCTGTTGGTACAAATCCGGCGCCTCGTCCTGGCCGCGGGCGCGATCCTCTTCACTCACCTGGCGTCCGCAGCCAGCTTGCGACTGCAGGCCGTTGAGGGCAATGGCATGGTTGTTTCTCCGAACGCCGTCTCCTCGCGCAAAATCACCGTCTCCGCGGAGGATGAAAACGGGAAACCGCTGGGAGGTGTGACCGTTCGCTTCCGTCTGCCCGTCCAGGGCTCCTCCGGTCACTTTGGCAGCGGCTTGGCTTTCGAAACGGTCGTCACTCCCGCGAACGGCCGCGCGACGGTGCTGGGGGTTCTCTGGAACAACCAGCCGGGGCGTGTGCTGCTGGCCGTCAGTGCCTCCATCGATGGCGAAAGCGCGGAGTTGGAGATCCCCGTCGAAATTGGCGCGCACAAGGAGCGGGAACCCGCATTGACCAGCCCGTTGCGGCCGCCGTCCTCCGGCTCCATGAAGAAATGGCTGCTGCTGGCCGCCACCGTAGCCGGCGCCACGGCGTTGGGCGTCGCCGCTTCCGCCCTGCGTGGGGCCACCAACCCGGCCGCGCCAGTGGCGCAAACTCCCTTGCCCATTGCCGCCGTCCCGCCGGCACTGGGCACTCCCGTCATCGGTATCGCCACACCCGGACATTGATATGCAAAAACGCCTTCTGATCCTCCCACTCGCCGTCTGTCTGGCCGCATTGGCCCAGATCGGCCCACCCTCTGCCGGGGTGACCGGAGGCGGCGGAACGCGCATCGTGGAGATCCAGGGGATCCCTCACGCGTGGGTGGCGCGCGCGGCGCTGGGTGAGTCCGTGGAGGCCGCCGCATCCTCCTCCGCGGAACTCTGTTGGACAGCGGCGGGAGTTCTACATATCAAAGACAAGCTGACGGGTAAAGCCGCGGCATACGCTGTTCCCGAGGGCGACGCGCGCTTCGCCTTCGATGCACAGGGAACGCTCGCCGCCGTCTGGTTTCTAACTACGGGCGAAGTCTACACCAGCGCGGCAGGCTGGACTGCGATCTACACCAGCCCGGAGGCGGACACACCGCTCGACTTAATCGTCGCGAAAGCGCGGGCGCTGGTGCTGTTGCACCGGGCAGACGACCGCTTGCACCGGACGCGAATCGACGCCATCACAGGCAGCGTGCAAGCGGAATCGACACTGGAAGACCGGGGTGGGCCGGCACTGCTCGACTCCGGCGGTAACCCTGTTTTTGCAGTGGCTTCCGGACTTTCGAACGTGCAGACGATCCGGCGGGCCGAGCAGGGCTGGATGCTGGTCACGACCGCCCACGGTTTGTGGCTCTGGCAGGCCGGGAAGCAACCCCAGGGCGTGCCGGTCGCGTCCGGTTCCACGCCGACGCTGCAGCTCTGGACCGCGAACGGCAGCCAGGATGTGGGCAGCACGGTGGTGTTGCCCCCCACCCCGATTGGCTCCACGACGCAGGCTGAGTACATTCTCGCCAACACGGGCACGCGCGACGTCTACCTGACCACGCTCCACCTCACGACGGCCGCCCCTTTTAAGCTGGTGGGCGCTCCGCATCCGCCGTGGCGGGTTGGCGCGGGCTTGCTGCAAGGCTTCTTTATTAACTTCTCGCCGACAGCGGTGGGAGCGGCGACGCCCAGTTCCTTGACTGTCAACTACTGCAACTCCGGCGATTTCGACACCGCCAACAATGCCTGCCCGGCCACAGCTGTGCAGACGAGAGACACTGCCATCACCGGAACGGGGCTCGCTGCGCCGGCTTCCGGACCGTGGCTGACCGGCATTTCGCCGGAGTCGAACATGGCCGGCGCGCCCGGATTTACGATGTTCGTGAACGGCGGAGGCTACACCGTGGGCTCCACGGTGCTATGGAATGGAACGCCCCTGGCGACAGTTTTCAGCAGTAGCGTGCAGCTGAGCGCGGCAGTTCCGGCCAGTCTGCTCACGGCGCCTGCCGATGTGAGCGTGACTGTGAGCAACCCGCCGGGCGGAAGCGCGAATGTCACGAAGGCATGGGCCTTTCACGTTTACAGCAGCGTCACTCCGAGCATTGCGCTCTTCGACCAGAACGATGCGCCGCTGACCGCGTCGCAGCTGAGTTCGAACATGACCGTGCGTGTCCGGGTCAAACTGGACCAGTCCACGGGGTCCAGCCTCTCGGGAGTGGTGGAACTCGGCTTCCAGCCCGGTCCGGCAACCGTTGCCACGGACCAAGCCATCGCGCTCGGCAGCGCGGGCAGCGATCAGCAGGTCGGCGGTCTGCAACAGTTCACGGTTTCCGCCGGAGCGACCACGGCGCAGTTCGGCACGAAAGACTACGTCACTTTGACGACGGGGACCACCGCCGGCACTCTCACGCTGGACGTGGCGTTGCAGAATGCTCTGCCCGCCACCCCGGAGAAGTACATCATCAGCCCGGCGCCGCCCGTGATTCTCAGCGCCGCGAAGGTCTCCACCTCGGGCAGCGTGGTGGTTACGGTCCAGGGCTACGACAATACACGCTCGATCTCCAGCGTCGCCTTCACGTTCCATACCGCGTCGGGTGCGGTCGTTGCGCCGGGCGCCATGAGCGTGGACGTTAGCAAGGGCTTCGCGGATTACTTCCAGGCTAACCCGCAGATTGGCGGGAGCTTCGTATTGACCGCCACGTTCCCAGCCACAGGAGAGATCCCGCAGATCGCTTCCGTGACGACTTCGCTTACCAGCAACTCCGGGACGACCAGCGCCAACCAGTAAACCTATCCGCCGCACCGTTAAACTGGAACCGTGACCAAGCCCGTGGCACTCTCCATCGCCGGCTCCGATCCAAGTGGCGGTGCGGGCATTCAGGCCGACCTCAAGACGTTCCACCAGTTCGGTGTTTACGGCGAGGCGGTCATCGCCTTGCTGACGGTGCAGAACACACGCACGGTGTCGCGCGTCGAGATCCTCGATCCCACATTTGTGGAAGAGCAGCTCCGCGCCGTGCTGGAAGACATCCCGCCGCACGCAGTGAAGACGGGCGCGCTGGGAAATGCGGCCGTTGTACGCCGCATTGCCGGACTGGCGCCGCTGTTTCGCTGCCCGCTGGTGGTGGATCCGGTGATGATTTCGAAGCACGGCGCGCCGCTGATCGCCGCCGAAGCTCGGGTCGCGCTGTGGGACGACCTGCTACCGCACGCCACTCTGATCACGCCGAATCTGCACGAGGCGGCCGCTCTGACGGGGATAGACGTGAATTCGCTGGAACGGATGCGCGCGGCGGCCCGACAGATGCGCGATCACACGGGCGCCGCCATCCTGGTGAAGGGCGGCCATCTGGAAGGCGCGGCGGTGGACCTGCTCTGGGATGGCACGGACTTCCGCGAGTTCCGCGCGGAGCGGATCGACACGCCTCACACGCACGGCACTGGCTGCACCTACTCGGCCGCCATTACGGCTCTGCTGGCCCGAGGAGTTCCGCTCACCGAGGCCGTCGAGCGCGCCAAAGCGTTCATCAGCGAGGCCATTCGCACGAATCCCGGCCTGGGATCCGGTTGCGGCCCGGTGAATCACCACGCCCGGACCTTACAATGAAACTATGGGGTTTTTGCCGGTAGACCAGCAGCTTGCCTACCTGAGGAAGGGTTTTTCCGAGATTATCCGCGAGCAGGATCTGCGCGAGCGGCTGGAAAAGTCGCGCGCGACCGGCCGGCCTTTGCGCGTCAAGACGGGCTTCGACCCGACCGCGCCCGACCTGCACCTGGGCCACACCGTGCTTCTGCGCAAGATGAAGCACTTCCAGGATCTGGGCCATACCGTGATCTTCCTGATTGGAGACGGCACCGGCCTGATCGGCGATCCGACGGGACGCAATCTGACCCGTCCTCCTCTGACGCCCGAGGAGATCGCCCAGAACGCTGAAACCTACAAGGCCCAGGTTTTCAAAATCCTCGACAAGTCGAAGACCGAGGTCCGGTTCAACAACGAGTGGCTCGGCAAGTTGAGCTTTCAAGACCTGGTCCGACTGGCGTCGAAGTACACGGTGGCGAGGATCCTCGAACGCGACGATTTCTCAAAGCGATACAAAGAAGGCACGCCGATATCCATCCACGAGTTCCTGTATCCGCTGGCACAGGGCTACGACTCGGTGGCGCTCGAAGCGGATGTCGAACTTGGCGGGTCGGACCAGAAGTTCAATCTGCTGGTCGGACGTGAACTGCAGCGCGACTACGGCCAACTGCCGCAGATTGTCGCGACGGTCCCACTGCTCGAAGGGTTGGACGGCATCGAGAAGATGTCGAAGTCGAAGGGCAATTACGTCGGGATCTACGAAGAGGCCGGCGTCATGATGAAGAAGCTGATGAGTATCAGCGACTCGCTGATGTGGCGCTACTTCGAGCTTCTGACTGACGTTCAGTTGGACGAGATCAGCGTGTTGAAGCGGGGGGCGACTTCCGGTAAGCTCAACCCGCGCGACATCAAGCTCGATCTGGCCGAGCGTATTATCGCGGACTTCCACCCGGCGGAAGAGGCGAGTGCCGCGCGCGCGCAGTGGATCGCCGAAGTGAGCCAACACCAGATCCCGGAGGACTTGGAGAGCGTTCCGGTGACTGATGCCCGCATCAATAAGATTCTGGTTCAGTCCGGTCTCGCCCCTTCGGGCGCCGAGGCTGATCGGCTGGTCAAGAGCGGTGCGGTGGCCGTCGCCAGCAACGGCTCAAATGACATGGAAACGCTGAAGCTGCCCACGCACCGCCTGGAGCCGGGGACGCACATCGTCCGGGCCGGGAAGCGCTGGAAGAAGGTGACTGTCTAAGCCATGCTCGTTCCGTCCGACATGTTGCGACTGAGTCTTGACGCGCTCACCGGCCACCGCCTGCGCTCGGCGCTCACCACGCTGGGCCTGGCCATGGGCGTGGCCACGCTGATCACGGTGGTCACGCTGATCCAGGGCGCGAACGTGTATGTCGAGACTAAGATCGCAAACCTTGGGACGGACGTCTTTCAAGTCGCTCGCACGCCTTTTGCGACCACCGATTTCGAAGTCGTCATGAAGGCGCTGAAGTACAAGCACATTACCAACGAGGACTATCTGGCCGTGCGCGAGCAATGCGCCGATTGCCGGATGGTGGGAGCGACGGCCGCGGCGAGCACGCATGCGAAACTCGGCACGGAAGAACTCACCGACGTCAACCTGATCGGCCAGACCCAGAACATGGAAGACATCGACACCCGCACGATCGAGGGTGGGCGCTACTTCTCGCCCGTGGAGGAGCAGCGCAACACGCGGGTTTGCATCATCGGCACGACCATTCGGGACCGCCTGTTTGCGGGCGGCGAAGCGATCGGCAAGACGGTGCGCCTGGCCTCGCAGGAGTTCACGGTGATCGGGTATTACGAGAAGTTCGGCTCCGTGCTGGGGCAGGACGCCGACAATTACGCGGTCATCCCGATGAGCGTGTTTCTGCAGATTCAGGGCGCCCGCTTCAGCCAGACGATCAACGTTCGCGTGCCGGGCGACGCGGCGGCTTTCGACCGGGCGCAGGATCGGGTACGCCAGATTCTGCGCTCGCGCCGGCACATCGCGCCCCGGCAGGACGACGATTTTTTCGTCGGCACGAAGGACGCCTATATCTCCCTATGGGGCCAGATCAGCGGCGCGTTCTTCGCTGTGTTCATTCTGGTCAGCGCGATTTCGGCGCTCGTCGGCGGCATTGTCATCATGAACGTCATGCTGGTGAGCGTAACCGAGCGGACCAAGGAAATCGGGGTCCGGCGCGCGGTGGGCGCGGCCGCCAACGATATCCTGCGGCAGTTTCTGACCGAGAGCGTCCTGCAGTGTCTCGCAGGGGGTACCGTCGGGATCGCGATCGGATTCATCTGCGCCGAGTTGCTGCGCCGGTTCACTGCATTTCCTGCGGCAGTGAAATGGCAAGTCGCTTTGTTGGGCGTGGTCCTAAGCTCGGCGATCGGGCTTTTCTTCGGCATCTATCCGGCGCGCCGGGCCGCCATGTTGGACCCCGTGGAGGCGCTGCGGTCTGAGTAGGACGCGCGATAGGCAACCATGACGAGATCTGAATTTGGCGAGAATCTGAACGTTGCCTGGGACACATTGAGAGCCCACAAGGTGCGCAGCAGTTTGACGCTGCTCGGCATCGTTATCGGCGTCACCAGCGTCATTTCCGTCGCCTCCGTGATCGAAGGCTTGAACCGCTTTATCCAGCAGAAGGTGGAGGAACTAGGCTCGGGCACCTACTTCATTTCGCGATTCCCGGTGGGCACCGACCCGACCCGGATGCCCGAGCGGATCAGGATTCGCCGGTACATCGAGTACGATACGGCAACCCGGCTCAAGCAGTATTGCCGCGCCGTGGATGCGGCGACGACGATCGCCACGCGCGCATCGTTTTTCGGCCAGTCCAACGAGATTCGCTATGGCGGCGAACGGGTGCAGAAGCTCTTCGTTCGTGGCGCGGAGCCGGCCTACATCGACGTCCTACCCATGTTCACGATGGACCAGGGCCGGTTCGTGAACGCCACCGATGAGGAACACGCGTCTCAGGTAGTTGTGATCGGAGCCAAGGTAGCGGACTCGCTGTTCCCGCGCCTCAACCCGCTTGGCAAGAACGTTGTGCTGAATGGCGGGCTGTACGAAGTGATCGGGGTTTTTTCGCGTAAAGAGGGCCTGTTCGGCGGGCCGGGACCAGACGACTTCGCCGTCATTCCGCTTTCCAATTTCCGCAAACACAACCCCGACGTGAAGGAACTCGCGGTGCTGTTCACGATGAACAGGAGCCTCAGCCTGAGTTCCCGCGACGCGATGGACGAGGTGACCGACGCGATGCGTCGCGTGCGCCGTCTGCGGCAGTCCGTCGAGAACGATTTTGAAGTTTTCTCCTCGGACTTTCTGAGCACGTTGTGGAACCAGCTGACCGGCGCGATCGTGATCCTCACGGGAGTTATCAGCAGCATTGGGCTGCTGGTGGGCGGGATCGGCGTGATGAATATCATGCTGATTTCGGTGACCGAGCGAACCAAGGAGATTGGCGTGCGCAAGGCGATCGGGGCGCGGCCCTCCGATATCCGCGTCCAGTTCCTGCTTGAGGCGACAACACTGTGTGTCGCCGGCGGTTTGCTTGGAATCCTGTTCGGAGGGATCATCGCCTGGGTGATACGCGCCACAGTGCCCTCGATACCAGCGACGCTCAGCTGGTTCTGGGCGATCCTGGGCGTTTGCATTTCCGCGTCCGTCGGCCTGTTCTTCGGGTATTGGCCCGCCGACCGCGCTGCCCGCCTCGACCCGATTGTATGTCTGCGCTACGAATGAGTTTTACTTAATGCCACGCAAACCCCAGGAATGGAAACTCCGCACCGGCCGGCTGCTGCTCGGAGAACGTACGCTGATCTCAGGCGTGCTGAACGTGACGCCCGACTCGCTGGCCGACGGCGGCCGCTACGTGGACCCGGAACTGGCCTTCGCCCGTGCCGTGGAACTTGCGGAACAGGGCGCGGACATCATCGAGATCGGCGCGGAGAGCGTCCGCCACGGTTCCGCGCGCATCTCCGAAGCGGAAGAGTTGCGGCGACTGGTGCCGGTGTTGAAGCGGCTGCGCGGGGCGCTTTCGATCCCCATCTGCGTCGAGACCTACAAGGCCGCGGTCGCGGAGAAGGCAATGACCTACGGCGTCGAGATCATCAAGGACCCGTCCGCTCTGATCTGGGAACCGGATCTCGCCAAGGTGGTGGTGCAGCATAACGCAGGGTTGATCATCCAGCACATGCGCGGCAAGCCAGACACCTGGGGCAAGCTGCCGGGCTTGCAGGACCCAGCCGGCTCTCTCATCACCGAACTGAAAGCCAGCGTCAGCCGAGCCGTGCGCCAGGGATTGCAGCCGCAGCGCCTGGTAATCGATCCGGGCCTTGGCATGGGCAAGCGTAAAGAGCAGAACACCGAGATCCTGCGGGATCTGGATCGCTTTGCCGACATTCCGGCGCCGCTCCAACTCAGTCCCACCGGAAAGCAATTCGTCACATCGCCGACGCTGGACATGTCGCCTTCCATGTGGACCGCCGCTGCCGTGGCGGCGGTACTGCGGGGAGCCTTCATTCTGAGGGTGCACGACGTGGCCGCGATTCGCCCGGCGATCCTGCTCGCCGACGAACTGGTGCGGGGATAACGCTACCGCGCTACCCCCCTGAGAATTGGGGGGGCGTGTCCATCCGGCGAACGCTTGGACGGGACGCCATTGCACCCAAGCCTACTTGCTGCTGGTACCGCCGAAAAGGCTGTTGAGCAGGGAGTCCTGACTGGCGGAGAGGTAATTGCTGCCCGACGTGGAGTTGGTGTTCAGCATCGAAAACAGGCTCGAGGTGTCATACTGGCTGGCTGCCGCGGAACTGCTCGTCCCGCTGGTTGCGTGGCTGTGGTGTCCTTGATGCCTGGGGGCTAGTGCCGCCGCATCGCCTGTGCCCGAGGCCTGCTGGAACTGGCTGGCCAAACCCTTCAGAAACGCGGACTCATCGCCACTGGTGCCGTCGGCCGCGGCGTTGAGCTTGGCCGCAATGTCAGCGGTCTCCTGTTTGAATTTGGCGGGATCGCTTGTGGCCAGATCCTGCAGGTTGCTCAACAGCTTGCCGATTCCGGACACACTGTCCGAGTCGGTGGCAGTGGTGGTTGCCGTGCCGGTAGTGGCGGTGGTCGAAGCGGCTGGTTTCGCCTCCAGTTTCTGAAACAGCGCTTCCAGTTGCAACAGCCCGCTGTTGCCAGAGACCGAACCGATCGATGAAGTAGACATTCAGTTCTCCTATTTGGATCCTCGCCATCCGTGTGTACCGCCGTGGACGGGAGACATGATCAGCTACGCCGGAGAGAGAATCTCCAGATCGTGGCTGGACATGGGATCGGCAGGAACAGGAGATCTGATTAGTCGGCCGGACGAAAGATAGTCAATTGGTTGAGGGGCGCGAGGTCAGATCTCGTAGCAGGACTGGCCGCGGAAAGGCCGGACGAGCGGCAGAATCTCCAACCGGCGCAGCACGTTGAACTCGACGTGGTAGGAATGCTCGTCGATCTCGCGAACCGCCTGCACCGCACACTCGCAACAGACAACGGGCCCGCAGCCGGCCCATTCCATCCTGTGGATTCGGAGCGGCAAGTTCTCACGCTGCAATTCCACGCAGCGCATGGCGATGTCCGGCGTGGTTGTGATCCACGCCGGACTGCTATCATCTAACCATTTGTTTTGTGCGACTTGCGGCGCATTTTTATGCCGCAAGACGATATGGAACGACACGGTTCCCCTCCCAGGGCGGACACAAATCGAACGAAACTATCGAAGGGCGTCCTTCAGCGTATAGCTGGAGAGCACCTTCATATAGTTGGCGCGCTCGAAGGCTGCAGGCTCGGTGACTGCCTGCGAGCTCATGCTGCCGCGCATTTGCTGGATCGATTCGTACTCGTGCTCTTCCATCCAATCGCCCAGATCCTCTTCCAGCTTGGTGAGGTATTCCGGGCCATGGCGGAGCAGCGCCGAGGTCAACATCGTCACGCGTGCGCCGGCCATAACGCTCTTCACGACATCCTCGGCCGTGTGGACGCCGCCAGTGATGGCGATGTCGGGACGGATCCGGTTGTAGAGCAGCGCGGCCCAGTGCAGCCTGAGGCGCAGTTCCGAGGAGTCGCTGAGCACCAGGTTCGGAACCACCTCAAGAGTATTGAGGTCGAAGTCCGGCTGATAGAAGCGATTGAAGATGACCAACCCGTCGGCGCCGGATTCGTCCAGCCGCTTGGCGGTGTTGGCGAAGGCAGTGAAGAACGCGCCGACTTTGACGGCCACCGGGATGCGAATGCTGGCCTTCACGTGGCTGATCAGATCGGAGTACATTTCCTCGATCTTCTCGCCGGTCATTTCCAGGTCGGTCGGCAGGTAATAAACATTCAGTTCCAGAGCGTCGGCGCCCGCCTGTTCCATCAGTTGCGCGTAGCGGATCCAGCCGCCCGTGGAGACCCCGTTGAGCGAGGCGATGACGGGAACGTCGCAGCTTTCCTTGGCCTTGCGCAGATGATTCAGGTAGGGGTCGGGCCCCAGATTATAGCTGGTCATCTCCGGGAAGTAGCTGAGTGCTTCGCCGAAGCTGTCGGTTCCCTCGGTGAGGTAGCGGTCCAGAACGCCGCTTTCGGCCGTGATCTGCTCCTCGAACAAGGAGTGGAGCACGATGGCGGATGCGCCTGCGTCTTCCAGACGAAGTATGTTAGCGATGTCCTTGCACAAGGGCGAGGACGAGGCCACCAGCGGAGTGCGGAGCTTCAGCCCCAGGTATCCAGTAGTGAGGTCGATCATGGCTTGTTAGTCTCCTTGGCTGCGCTTGCTATTGGGCCTTCACTTCGCCGGCATGCGCCTGGCCTGGCGCCGCGGCCATCTGCTCGTAAAGCCGCCAGCGATTCATGACGTCGGCTTGCGCCTCGCCCAGCAAGCGTTTGGCCTCGTCCGGGTTGCTGTGAACCAGCATGGTGTAGCGGGTCTCGTTGTAGATGTAGCGGTCTAGCGGCAGAGCCGGAGCCTTCGAATCGAGCACGAATGGGTTCTTGCCTTCGGCTACCAGTGCCGGGTTGTAACGGAACAGCGGCCAGTGGCCGGTTTGCACGGCCAGCTTCTGCTGGTCGAGTCCGTGCACCAGGTCGTAGCCGTGAGCGATGCAGTGGGAGTAGGCGATGATGATCGACGGCCCATCCCATTTCTCAGCCTCGTTGAAGGCCTTTACAGTCTGCATGTCGCTCGATCCCATGGCGACCCGGGCGACGTAAGCGCTGCCGTAATTGACCGCCATCATGGCCAGGTCTTTCTTGGCCGACTGACGGCCTCCGGCGGCGAATTTCGCCACCGCGCCGCGCGGCGTGGACTTCGACATCTGACCGCCGGTGTTCGAATAGACCTCTGTGTCGAGGACCAGGATATTCACGTTGCGGCCGGAAGCCAGCACGTGATCGAGACCGCCGTAACCGATGTCGTAGGCCCAGCCGTCGCCGCCTAGAATCCAGACGCTCTTCTTGGCTAGCGCGTCGGCCACGGCCAGCAAGTCGCGGTAGGCCGCCGACACTCCGTTGGTCGTCGTGGCCAGCAATTCCGCGACGCGTGCCTTCAGCGCGAGGATGCGCTGACGCTGCTCGAAAATCCCATTCTCCGTACTTTGGTCAGCGTTCAGAATTCCGCTGGCCAGATTGTCGCCGAGTTGAGCGGCGAAGCGCTGAACCAACTCGTGGGCGAACTTGGAATGCTGGTCCACCGCCAGCCTCATGCCGAGACCGAACTCCGCGTTGTCTTCAAACAGCGAGTTCGACCAGGCCGGGCCGCGCCCGTCGTGATTGAAGGCGTAGGGCGTGGTGGGCAGGTTGCCGCCGTAGATGGAGGAGCAGCCAGTGGCGTTGGCGATCACGGCGCGGTCGCCGAACAACTGCGTGAGCAGCTTGACATAGGGAGTCTCGCCGCAGCCCGAGCAGGCGCCCGAGAACTCGAAGAGTGGTTGGAAGAGTTGCAGATCCTTCACCTGGCCGGTGGACAGCTTGTTGCGGTCGAACTCGGGCAGGGACAGGAAGAAGTCCCAATTGGCGGCCTCGGAGAGGCGCAGCGCGGGCTGATCCTGCATATTGATCGCGCGGCGCTTGCTGTCGGATTTGTCCTTGACCGGGCAGGCTTCGACGCACAGTCCGCAGCCCGTGCAATCCTCGGGCGCGACCTGCAGCGTGTAGGCCTGATCTTTATAGTCTTTCCAGCGCGCTTCAACGGCCTTGTAGGTCTCCGGCTTGCCTTCCAGATGGCTACGCTCGAAGACTTTGGCGCGAATGGTCGCGTGGGGGCAGACCAGCACGCACTTGCCGCACTGGATGCAGAGCTTTTCGTCCCAGACGGGGATCTCGAGGGCGATGTTGCGCTTCTCCCAGCTCGCGGTCCCGGTGGGGAACGTGCCATCGATGGGCATGGCTGAAACCGGCAGCAGGTCGCCGTCGCCGGAGATCATGGGTCCGAGCACGTTCTTGACGAAGTCGGGCGCGCCGGCCGGAACCGGCGGCCGCAATTCGGTGGTGCTGGTTACCGTAGTGGGGATCTTCACTTCAGTCAAGCGCCCGATGGTCTGATCCACCGCCGCGAAGTTCTTCTGAACCACGGATTCGCCGCGTTTGCCGTAGGTCTTGACGATCGCTTTCTTGATCTGTGCGATGGCATCTTCGCGCGGCAAGACGCCGCTGATGGCGAAGAAGCAGGTCTGCATCACGGTGTTGATGCGCGTACCCATGCCGGTCTCTTTGGCGACTTCGTAGGCATCGATCACGTAGAACTTCAAACGTTTCTTGATGATCGCTTCCTGTACGGGGCGGGGCAGCTGATCCCAGGCCTGCTCGGCGCTAAACGGCGAGTTCAGCAGGAATGTTGCGCCCGTTTCGGCATACCGCAGCATGTCGATGCGCTCCAGGAACGAGTACTGGTGGCAGGCCAGGAAGCTGGCGTGGGAGATCAGGTACGTGCTGCGGATCGGGCGGGGGCCGAAGCGCAAGTGGGAGGTGGTGACGGAACCGGACTTTTTCGAATCGTAGACGAAATAGCCCTGCGCGAAGTTGTCCGTATCCTCGCCGATGATCTTGACAGAGTTCTTGTTCGCGCCCACCGTGCCGTCGGCTCCGAGGCCAAAGAAGACGGCGCGCACGCCTTTCGGATCTTCCGTCGAGAACGTCGCATCGACGTCGAGTGAGGTGTGGGTGACGTCGTCGTCGATGCCGACCGTGAAGTGATTCTTCGGCTTAGCCTTCAACGTTTCGTCGAATACCGCCTTCACCATCGCCGGAGTGAATTCCTTGGAAGACAGGCCGTAGCGGCCGCCGATCACGCGGGGGAACGCAGCCATCGGCAAGGTGCCCGCCGTCTGGCCTTCGAGCAATGCCGTCAGCACGTCGAGGTAGAGCGGCTCGCCGGTGCCGCCAGGCTCTTTGGTGCGATCCAAAACGGCGAGCGTCTTCACCGTTGAGGGCAGAGCGGCCAGGAAGTGCCCGATGGAGAACGGGCGATACAGGCGGACCTTGAGCAGACCGATCTTCTCGCCCTTGGCGACCAGGGCATCCACGGCCTCGTGGGCGGCTTCGGCGCCCGACCCCATCATGATGATGACCCGCTCGGCGTCCGGCGCGCCTTCGTACTCAAACAGCTTGTACTTGCGGCCGACGATCTCGCCAAAGCGATTCAGTGCTTTTTCGACGATGGCCGGAGTGGCGTCGTAGAACTTGTTGACCGTTTCGCGGCCCTGGAAGTAGACGTCCGGGTTCTGAGCCGTGCCGCGCAACACGGGGTGATCGGGTGACAGCGCGCGTGAGCGGTGCGCCTGGATCAGCTCGTCGGGTAGCATGGCGCGTAGATCGTCTTCGGTCAACTGCTCGATCTTGGCGACTTCATGCGAAGTACGGAAACCGTCAAAAAAGTGGATAAAGGGAATCCGCGATTCGAGCGTAGCGGCTTGGGCCACCAGCGCCATATCCATCACTTCCTGCACCGAATTGGAGGACAACATGGCCCAACCGGTGGAGCGCACGCTCATCACGTCCTGGTGATCGCCAAAGATGGACAGCGCCTGGGCTGCCAGACTGCGGGCCGCGACGTGGAAGACGGTCGCTGTCAGCTCGCCGGCGATCTTGTACATGTTCGGGATCATCAGCAGCAAGCCCTGCGACGAGGTGAAGGTCGTCGTTAGCGAGCCCGCCTGAAGAGCACCGTGGACCGCGCCTGCCGCGCCGCCCTCGCTCTGCATCTCCATCACCGATGGGACGGTTCCCCAAATGTTCGGTTTGCCTTCAGAAGACCATTGATCCGACCATTCGCCCATCGGCGAGGATGGCGTAATCGGATAAATGGCGATAACTTCGTTGGTTTTGTGGGCGACGTAGGCCGCCGCTTCGTTCCCATCTAGGGTGATCTTTTTTCTCGATGACATTGAATCAGGGCTCACTTTTGATTTTACTGCAATCGGCTCACCATTTCGTCTTTTCAGAGCCGAAGATCTCTATGTCGCAGGATCTTCTCATTTTTGTACAGATGAGTAGAGAATGAAGGGTCGGCGCTTCTGGGCCAAATGCCCCACTCGACACACGCGCTTCCATCGACGAATGCGGCCTGGTGCTGCAAATCACCCAGTGCGGCGACGAGAGCGCTCTGAGGCATCCGGCTAGCCGACCCCTTGAATGGTGGCGGACTAAGCCTCCGCCAGCACAGGAAGCAGAGCCCGATGCAGGTGCGCCGAGCAGCGGGGCGGCCAACGCCAGACTGTGGTTCGAAGAGACCTGTGTCTAGACTGAAACCTGGGAGTAACACTTGTCGCCTTCATCTCCAGGAGCATCCGAATCCTGGATCCGCAGGCTCAACGATCTCCTTGGAAGGCTAGGCTCTACGCAGCTAGTTCGATGCCAATCCCCACATTCCGTACCGCCTGATGGGCGCCTTGCTCGTCCGGGGCGCTCGGCAACTGCTGACGTTGCGAGGGCCCGCAGGACCTCGTCGAGGGTCAAACCTGTCCGACTTAGGCCTTGTTCATGACGGCGCGATTCTGATAGTTGATGGCGTGATCGTGGAGAGCGGCCCGGCCCGCCGCGTCGAAAACTTGTCCGCCGCCCGCGATGCGACGGAACTCAACGTTGCCGGCAAGGTGGTTCTGCCCTCATTTGTGGATCCGCTCACGTTCGTCAGCGGCTTACCGATGCGAAGCGCCGGGCTTCCGTCGGAGTTGGCAACGCGTCCTCTCGGGGCCAGGGACGAACGGAACGTCGAGATGGCGCTGACGCATCAGAAGCGGCAATCGCCGGCCGGTAAACTCGCTTTTCACGCGGCCCGCGTTTTGCGTGACATGGTGCGTCACGGCACCGGCACTCTTGCGGTTCACGCCGGAGTTGGCTTGCAGGATAGTCCAGGGTCGAAGTTGCTGCGAGTTGCCACGGGCCTGGATGGCACCCCGTTGGATATCGTCCAGTCGCTGCTCATAGGCCATCCCGGCTTGTCTGAATTCCACGGCCTGGAAGAAGAGTACGTGCTCTGGCTGACCGACGTGCTGTTGCCTCGCTTGGTGCGGCGCGATCCCGTGCACGCGGCTACGGTATGCCTCGGGTTCGAAATCCTCGACGACTTCCAGGCGTCCCATTGTCTGGCTGCCGCAGGACGTTTGGGCCTGGGTTTAAGCATCCACCGCGGACCACTCGATCGGGGTGCCGCCGTGGACCTCGCGCTCGCCGGCCACGTTGGTTCTCTGGCCGGACTGCATGCGTTGTCTTCCGAATCCGTTCGCGCACTGGCGGCTTCCGAGACCGCGGCGGTGCTTCGACCCATGCTGCATTTCCATAGCTGGCAAGGTCCGGAACCCCCGCGGGAGTTGGTGGATGCCGGGGCGGTGATCGCACTTTCCACCGGCTGGCACCCGGTGTTCGCTCCCGCGGCCAGTATGCCGGCGGCGCTCTCCATGGCCTGTTGCATGCTGGGACTGAAACCTGCGGAGGCGGTGACGGCGGCTACGGTGAACGGCGCAGCGGCGCTGGGCATGCTCGACCGCTGCGGAACGCTCGAGCCCGGCAAGCAAGGCGACTTTCTGGTCCTCTCCATCCCTGACTTCCGCGATCTGCCATCAACCCTCGGAGTCAACCCGGTAGAAGCGGTGGTGAAGCGAGGCGCGATAGTCTGGCAGAAGAGCGCAGTCGTCTGGCCGGAGACGTTCTGACGCTCGAAGGGAGGGCACTGGCTGCCGTGAGTTTGCCCGATCGTCTGGTCGAATGCGTGCCGAACTTCAGTGAGGGGCGGGACCCCGCTGTGGTCCATGCCATCGCCCGGGCCGCAGCGAGCGTTCCGGGGATCCTGCTGCTCGATTTGCAGCGCGATGGAGACCACAACCGCTCGGTGCTCACCTTTGCCGGCCCGCCGGAAGCCGTAGCCGAGGCAGCAGTTGCCGCTGCCGGCGTGGCTGCCCGGCTCATCGACCTGAATCTGCACGAAGGCGTTCACCCGCGCATCGGCGCCGCCGACGTGGTCCCGTTCATTCCCCTGCGTGGCATCACGCTGGAGGAATGTGCCGCACTGGCCCGGTTGGCGGGCGAGCAACACTGGAGGCGAAATGGCGTTCCCGTGTATTTCTACGGAGCCGCCGCCGTGAGAAGCAATCGCACCCGGCTGGAACAGATCCGCAGGGGCGGCTTCCGTCATTTGCTTTCGGCGTCTCTGACGGACCCGCACTGGCTGCCCGATGCCGGTGGCCCGGCGCTGCACCCGACGGCGGGTGCGTCGATTTTCGGTGCGCGCAAGTTCCTGGTCGCCTACAACGTGAACCTGCGCACAAGCGACATCGCGCTGGCACGCAGCATCGCGAGGAAGATCCGGGACTCCTCGGGCGGCTTCCCCGGCGTCAAGGCGCTGGGAGTGTACCTCGAAAGCCGCAAGCTCGCGCAGGTGACCACGAATGTAACGGATTTTGAGGTCACGCCGGTGCATGTGGTGTTCAATGCGATTCGCGAGGAAGCGGCTCGCGCCGGGGTCGAGGTGCAAGGCTCGGAGTTGATTGGACTGATTCCCCGGCGGGCGATGGAACTGGCGGGCTCGACCGACTTTCGGTGGGAACGCTGGGACGATTCGATGGTACTTGAGACGCGCATGGAAATGGCACAGGCGGGGCAATTGCACTGGCTGGAAAGCGAATCCGCCGAAGCCCCAGGTTAGTACGGGGTTTGGGACGGGGATCGAACGTCGCGCGGACTTTCCGAAGCCCGGGCCGCATTGGTCTACGGACGACGGGCGCTGGAGCGCCGCCCCGCCACGCAGGCATCGAAAGCAGCGGGGCTATCATCAACTAGACAGTGCTGGTTTCCATCGAAGCTCAAAACGCAAGACCCAAACGGCCGGATTGGCTGCGCGCTCCGGCCCCGGTCGGGCAGCAATACCGGGATTTGAAGCAGCTTGTGGACGGGCTGAACCTGCACACGGTGTGCGAGAGCGCGGCTTGCCCGAACGTTGGCGAATGCTGGAACCACCGCACGGCCACGTTCATGATCCTGGGCAACGTGTGCACGCGGCGCTGTGGGTTCTGCAACGTGCAAAAGGGCGTCCCGCTGGAGGTGGACCTCGACGAACCGCGCCGCGTCGCGGAGGCGTGCGCCGCGTTGGGCCTTCGCTATGCCGTGATCACCAGCGTGAACCGCGACGACCGCAAGGACGGTGGTGCGGGCCTCTTTGCCGCCACCATCCGAGCAATCCGCGAACGCATCCCGGAATGTAAGGTCGAGGTTCTGATCCCCGACTTCCAGGGCTCGCGGGAGGCCTTGGCAGTCGTGATGGATGCGGGTCCCGACGTGCTCAATCACAACATCGAGACGGTGCCGCGCCTGTACCGCGAAGTCCGCATTGGCGCCCGCTACGAACGGTCGCTGGAGATCCTCCAACTGGCCCGCGAGCTGCGTCCCGGGATTCCGGCCAAGTCCGGCGTGATGGTCGGTCTTGGGGAGGAGCCGGGCGAGGTGCTCGAGGTTCTGCGCGCCCTTCGCGCGCACGGCGTGGAGATTGCCACCATCGGGCAGTACCTCCGCCCGACGCCTTCCCATTTGCCGGTGCTGCGCTACGTTCCGCCCGCCGAGTTTGCAATGTACCGCGAAGAAGGGTTGAAAATGGGCTTCTCGCACGTCGAATCGGGCCCTCTGGTGCGAAGCAGCTACCACGCGGCGGAAGCGCTTTAGCCACATGCCAGTAGTCACGCCGGATGCGCTCAAGCACTGGCCAGAGCCTGCCGCTGTCGTCCCGATTTCATATCGTCTGGCAGCTTACACTGAAGGCTGCCTTCCAGAATTCTAAGCGGAGCTCTCTGCATTGACGCCTGAACTCATTGAACCCGGCTTGTGGCGTATCCCGCTGCCGATGCCTTCCGGCCCGGCCTTCGTCAACGTCTACCTGGCCCGCTCAGAGGACGGTTGGATCCTTATCGACACGGGCTTCGGCGTGCCAGGCGTGTTAGACGAACTCGCTGCCGGTTTGGCCTATGCCGGGATCGCGCCCGCCGACTTGCGGCAGATCCTGCTGACGCACGTCCATCCCGACCATGGAGGCAACGCCCCGCAACTCGCGGCCATGAGCGGCGCGCCCATCCGTCTGCATCCGGCCGACGCCGAACTGCTGGAGTGGATCTTGCGCCCCGGTTCAGCCGCGCGGATGGGAGAACGTCTGCTTGCCGCCGGTGCGGAACCGGACAAAGTGGCGGAATCCGTGGAAGCCTGCGCCCGGCTGTTCGCACTTTTCCCGCCGTTGGATGGTGCGTTGCCGCTGGTACCAGGAGAGTCATTCGAGACCGTTTTGGGCCCACTGGAAGTGATCCATACTCCAGGCCACTCCCCCGGCCACGTCTGCTTTCACTTGCAGGACCGGCGCGTGCTGATCTCAGGCGATACTGTACTGGACGGAATCTTCCCAAATGTCGGGGTTGTCGATGGTCATGACTGTTTTGGCGAGTTCCTGGATACCCTGGGCCGGCTCCAAACGGTGCCCGAGCCGCGGATTCTACCGTCCCACGGGTTGCCCTTCGAAGGGTTGCACGCCTGGTGCGCCCGGACCAATGCGGAGGCCCTGAAACGACTGCGACGCGTGGGCAAACTCCGTGACGAGGGACTCACAGCGGCCGCCATCACGCGGCGTTTATGGGATCGCGACTTGAGGCCGTTCGACCTTCAACTCGCCATCACCACCGTGCTGGCACAGATCCTGCATCTGGACCGCAGCGCAACGGAACAACCCCGCGAACAGTTGCGTATTTCCTGATAGTGGAGGCCGTGGTCGTGATCCATTTCCTGCTCTTCCTGATCCTCGCGGTGCTGTGCTGGCCGTTGGCCCTGATCGCCCTGGTGCTCTTTCCGCTGATCTGGCTGCTGCTGTTGCCATTCCGCGTGCTCGGCCTGGCGATTGGAGGGGTATTCGAGCTAATCGGGGCGCTCTTCTACCTGCCCGCACGGATCCTGCGCGGCATCTTGGGCTAACGCCGTTTCCCGGCACGCAACGACCTATCGAAAATCGCTGAATGCGAAGTGCGCGGCGCCGGAGACAAGCTGCGCCCGCGCCTTCCCGTCGGGTTGGTTCAGGACCCCAGTCACGCCGGGCGGAAGCACGACGTCGATCTTTACGCCCTTGGACGTGCGAGTCCAATGGCAGGCGATCGTTCCACGCGGCGAATCGTAGGCCGCACCCGCCGATTGCAGGTCGCCGACGGGATGCGGCTGCAGGATTACCCGCTTCCAGGCGAGTGCGGTCGGGTCTGGCGCGATGCCGGCCAACCACTGATACAGCCAGTCCTCGATGTGGCCCAGCATGAAGTGGTTCTGCGATGCGCCGGGATTGGCGTCCCAGGCTTCGGTCAGCGAGGTCGCCCCGCGCGCCAACTGCGAAGCGTAGCTGGGTGCGCTGGTGGCCGTAGCCATGTCGTAGATCACGTCCGAGCGCCCGCCCGCAGCGAGTGCGGCCAGCACGTAGTGGTAGCCGATGTCACCGGCGCTGGTGTGGTTGCCACGCGCACGAACGTCGTCCGCGATGTGACCGACGAGGGCTTTCATCGAGCCAGCGGGAGCTAGTCCGAGAACGAGCGGCATGGCATTGGAGGTCTGGCTGCCGGTTCCGAAACTCTGTTTCGCGATGTCGTAGAACTTACGCTGGAATTCCGCTCGCACGGCAGCGGCGCGGCGAGCGAGCGACTGTTCCTCAACCTTGCGACCCAGGAGCGCAGCCGCTTGTGAGGCCACAATCAGGTCCTGGTAGTAGATCGCCGTGGAGGTGATGCCCTTCGGCGTCAGTTGGGACTCACCGGGGAACTTCGGCCCGATGTCGTACCAGTCACCCAGACCATAGGACAGGATGCCCCTGTTCGACTGCCGGTCGAGGTAGTCCACGTAGCGCTGTATGGTCTGGAACGATTGCTCTACAGGCCGCCGGTCACCGTACCAGGTCCAGGCCTGCCACGGGGCCAGCACCGCCGTGGAGCCCCACTCTGGCGAATCCCGGAACCCGCGGGTAAATACTACGTACTCCGGTGCGATGTCCGGCACCATCCCGTTGACGAGTTGTGCGTCGCGCGTGTCGGCGGCGATCTTGGGGAGCACGTTCCGCAGATCGAAGTTGTAGGCGAGCCCGGCACCCATCAGGTGAACCTGTTCCAGCCAGCCCAGTTTTTCGCGCTGGGGGCAGTCGCTGAGGACGTTTTGCAGATTGCTGCGGATCGCCTGAAGAATCAGCGCGTGGATGCGGTTGAGCAAGTCGCTGGAGCTCTCGAACTGCCCCGTCGCCGCCGCATCCGCGTAAATGAATTCGCCTTCGACCGACTCGGGTTTCACACCGTCCACCTGCAGGTATCTGAAGCCCGTGTAAGCGAACTTGGGGGTCCACGTTTCCAGGCCAGTGCCTTTGAGCGTGTACTCGAACCAGACGGGTGAGCCCGTCGCGTTCTGGTCCGGCCGGCTTTGCTCATCGAGCAACTCTCCGGGAGTCAAGCGGATCTTCTGCCCGGCCGCGCCGCGCACCCGGATCCTCGGACGGCCCGCGAAGTTCATCCCTAGGTCGTACACGAAGACGCCCGGCCGAGTCTCCTTGACGCTGGCGGTTTTGTGCGTCTTTTGGACCAGCACGGGCGGCGAGAACTGGGCTACCAGCGTACCGCCGGGAGGCTCGCTGCCGGTCGCGCTCTGCCATGCCGAGTCATCGAAGCCGGCGCGGTCCCAGCCGCTCTGTTCCAGGCGGGCGTCGTAGTCCTCGCCGCCATAAATGCAGCTGAACGTGATCGGCCCCTGCGCCGTCTTCCAGGAAGCATCGGAACCCACTACCTGCTTCGAGCCATCGGCGTATTCGAGTTCCAGGCTCAACAGGAGCTTCGGGGGACCGAACGAGGCGGTGAACTTGGCATAGCGGCCGCCTGCAACGTTGTACATGCCGTTGCCGAGCACGACCCCGGCGGCGTTGCGGCCTAGTTTCAGAAGCGAGGTAACGTCAAGGGTCTCGTAGTAGACGCGCTTGCGGTAATCGCTCCAGGCGGGCGCGAACTGATGATCGCTGGCGGCTAAACCGTTGAACGTCACCTCGTGCTGGCCTAACCCCGAAACGTGTAGCAGCGCCCGGCGCAGGGGCTTAGCCACCTCGAACTCCTTGCGGAACAGCGGCAACGGGCCCGGTACGAGCGCGCCGCCCCGGGACGTGATCCAGCCAGCCTTCCATGCGCCCGCATCCAGCAAGCCCATGGTCCACTCCGCGTTTGCCGCGGACTTGGTCCATACTCCCGACTGGTCACGGGATTGGACCTGCCAGAGGCAGCGTTGGCTCGACTGCAGCGGCTTGCCGGCGTAGGGGATGTTGATCGTCTCCTCCGAGGCAACCTCGCCCGTGTCCCACAGATCGGCGCGCCCTGGAAGAAGCAGCTCCGGCCGGGAAGCGACCAGGATGTGATACGCGGTCTGCTTCTGGCCTTTCCCGGCGGATTCCAGCACCCAACTGAGCCGAGGCCGCGCCGAGTCGATGCCCAGCGGGTTCTTACGGGCCTCGCATTCCAGGCGGACGGGTTGCACCGCGGCGCTCGACAACGAGCAGAAGAGTAAGCAGGAGAGGAGGAAGCGCATAGCCTCCGACAGTCTATCGCGTCAGCAGTAGACGAATATCCATGACGTTCGTGCCGGTGGGGCCGGTGCGGATCAGGTCGCCCAGGGCGTCGAAGAAATGGTACGAGTCGTTGCGGGCGAGGAATTGCACCGGATCCAGGCTGAGTTTGCGCGCACGCTCCGGCGTCTGCCCGTCCACAATGGCTCCAGCGGCATCGGTCGGTCCGTCGGTGCCGTCGGTGCCGCCGCTCAGCACCGCGACGTTCGGGATGCCGTCCAGCGCCAGCGCGCAGGCCAGCGCAAATTCCTGATTGCGCCCGCCCAAACCATCGCCATGGATAGTCACCGTAGTCTCGCCGCCGGAGATGAAGCAGACGGGAGGGCGTGCGGGGCGTCCGGAGGCAATCGCCTCCTTGAGAATGGCCGCGTGCATGGAGGCGACGTCGCGGGTCTCGCCTTCAATGAGCGTGGACAGGACGACGGGACGGTAACCGCGCTCGCGCGCCGCCAGCGCCGCGGCATCCACAGCCAGGCGGTTGGACCCGACGATCACATTTTGAACGCGCTCGAAACAGGCGTCGCCGGGCTTCGGCGTCTCGTCGATCTCGCCGAGCAACCCCGCTTCCAGGCGGTCCCGCACGACGCCCGGAATGCGGTCCCGCAATGCATACCGCTCGATCACGCGCCAGGCCGAGGCGAAGGTCGAAGCATCGGGCGCAGTGGGGCCCGAGCCGATGACGTCGAGCGGGTCGCCGATGACGTCGGAGAGCATGAGAGCCACGACTGTTGCGGGGGCCGCGAGACGCGCCAACTGGCCGCCTTTGATGGCAGAAACGTGCTTGCGGACAGCGTTTATCTCGTTGATCGTCGCGCCGCAGGCCAGCAGCAGACGCGTGGTCTCCTGCTTCTCCTCCAACTCGATGGGTTCGCACGGCAGCGGCAGCAGTGCAGAGGCTCCGCCAGAGATGAGTACAATCACCAGGTCATCCCGCGTAGCTCCCGCGGCGAGATCGGCGATGCGGCGCGCACCGGCAACGCCGGCAGCATCGGGCACCGGGTGCCCACACTCGTGCAACTCGATGCGCTTCACACGCGCGGTGTGGCCGTACTTTGTATTAATGAGCCCTTGGGTGATGCGACGGCCCAGCAGCTTCTCAATCGCCTCCGCCATGCGGGCGGAAGCCTTACCGGCCCCCAGCACGACGATGCGCCGGTAGCGTTCCAAGTCGTATTGCTTGGGGCCCAGGCCCAGCTTAGAACCGGCCACCTGGACGTTTCGGCGAATGGCTTCCGTGGGGTCCGCCGCCTTGAGGGCAGTCTTGAAGATCGCAAGCGCGTCGCGGCGTAATGAGGCTTCGGATGCCATGAGCTCCTCAGAACAGCGGGAGCTTCAGGATATCTTCCACCGCGGCGTCGGACCCGCCTCCGCTAATGGGGATCCGGTAGTCGGCCTTCTCGTAGGCTGGCCGGCGCTCGTGGAACAACTCCTCAAAACGCACGGGGTCGTGCGCGAGCGGGCGGTGGGCGGCTCCGCTCACGCGGGCGCGCAGCATTTCCAGGGGAGCGTCGAGCCAAATCGCGACTCCGTGATTCTGGATGAGGTCCAAGTTCTCTGCCTGCGCGAAGCACCCGCCTCCAACGGCGATCACCCAGGGGACACCCCGGCTGACATCGTTGATCCGGCGCTGCAACGCTTCATGCTCGGCCCGCCGGAATTCAGACTCGCCGCGCTTGGCGAAAATCTCCGGGATCGACATTTGCTCGCGCGATGCGATGTCTTCGTCGAGGTCGGCGAAGCGCCAGCCGAGGTGTCGCGCCAGGGAGCGCCCGACGGTGGACTTGCCGGCACCCATGAAGCCGACGATAAACAATCCGGGCGTGCGCTTCAGTTTCAGGATCATGCGCTGCGTTCCATGCTGCGAAACAAACCGGCCAATTGAGATTCCATCACGGAACGTAGCACCGTGGCAAAGGGAGGGTTGAGTGGGCGCGCCCTGTGGTGAAAAGCAGCAGCGGCAAAGTCCGCTGCTTGCCGCCCGAAACGCCGGGGTCGCCAGCCGGAGTTGCGGTCCGCCAAGCCCAGGTGCGCCGCCCAACCAGTCATAATGCAGAAATGCGCGGGGAATTGCTTCCTCTCTTTCCATTGCAGACCGTTCTATTGCCGCGCGCTCCGCTACCGCTGCATATCTTCGAGGATCGCTACAAAGATCTGGTGCGCGACGTTATGCTGGCGCACAGCGAATTCGGGGTTGTCCTGGCGCGCGAAGAAGGGGTGCTAAACGCCGGCTGCACGGCCCGCATCGACCGCATTCTGCGGCAGTTTGAGGACGGACGCATGGATTTGATGGCGATTGGCGAACGGCGCTTCAGGATCCTGGGCATCGACTCGGAGCGCAGCTACTTGCGCGCCGAGGTCGTGGAACTGGAGGACGACGAATTCGAGCCGACGCGGGAGAGGACGCGAACCGAGGCGCTACAGCTGCACGCCCAGCTCGTACGCGCCGAGGACGAAGAAGCAGAAACGCCAGGCCCGGACGAGCCAATGCTGAGCTTTTTGCTGGGCGCAATTTCGCCGGATGTAGAGTTTCGCCAAACGCTGCTCGGAATGCGCTCGGAGGCCCAGCGGATCGACCTCGTCGCCAAACATCTCGCTCGGCTGATCCATCGGCGCGAGGTTGAGAAGACGATGCGGAGTGCAGCGCGCAGCAACGGGCACGGAAAGCACTGGAAGGGTTGAGCGGGCACGTGGAGCGACTGAACCTGATCGTCGACGCCGACGATACGCTGTGGGAAAACAACGTCTACTTCGACCAAGCTTTCGCCGCCTTCGTCGCCTACCTGGAGCACTCGACTCTCAACGCCGACGAGATTCGAGGGATCCTGGACGAGATTGAGCTCGCCAACTCGCGTGTCCACGGTTACGGCTCGTTGAACTTCGGCCGAAACCTGCAGCAGTGCTACCGCAAACTAGCGGAACGCGAGATCGCCCCCAGCGACCTTGAGAGCGTCAAGGGATTCGCGCTGCGCATTCTGGAGCAACCGCTGGAGTTGATCCCCGGAGTCGAGGAGACGCTGGCGTATCTCTCCCATCGCCACGATCTGACACTCTTCACCAAGGGCAATGCGGAAGAGCAGAAGACCAAAATCGAGCGCTCGGGACTCGGCGAGTACTTCTCCCACGCGGAGATCGTCAAGGAGAAGAACGTGGAGAGCTACCAGGCTTTGATCGACTTGCGCGGCATCTCGCCAGAGTCTGCCTGGATGATCGGCAACTCGCCGAAGTCGGATATCAATCCGGCGCTGGAGGCGGGGTTGAATGCGGTCTTTATCCCACACTCCACCACATGGACTCTGGAGCGTGAGCAATTGCGCGACCCGGAGCCGCGAAGGCTGGTGATCCTGCAGCGATTCGCGGACTTGCACAATGTGTTTTAACCGGCTTTGCCCCATCCGCATGACAGCCGTTCGAGATAGCGCCTTTTGAGCGGATCTAACGCCGCTCCCATATAATGCGCAAGTGACTTTACGCGAGTTGTTAGTGGCGCGACGGGCACGCTGGTACATCCTGGCGCTGCTGTTCCTGATTACGACGAACAACTACCTGGACCGGATCGTGCTCGGAATCGTGATTCCGACCGTGATGAAGGACCTGAAGTTCACGGAGTTGGAATACGGCTACGTGGTGAGCGCATTCCAGTTTTCCTATGCCGTCGGATTCCTGCTGATGGGGCGCTTCATCGACCGGTTCGGCGTGCGGCTCGGCTACGTGGTGTCGATCGGGTGGTGGAGCATGTCGGCTGCGCTCCACTCGACGGTCCGCAGCGCGGCGCAACTCGGCTTCTGGCGCGGCATGTTGGGGCTCGGCGAAAGCGGCAATTTCCCGGCCGCGATCAAAGCCGTCTCGGAATGGTTCCCCAAGCGCGAGCGCGCCTTCGCCACCGGCATCTTCAACTCGGGCTCGAACGTCGCGACCATGATCGGCCCGCCGGTTTTCGTCTGGATCGCCGCGCGTTACGGCTGGCGGACCTGCTTTGTCGTCACGCCCATTATCGGAACCATCAGCCTGATGCTGTGGTGGCTGATCTACCGCTCGCCGGCCAGGCATCGCTGGGTCACGCCTGAGGAACTTGCTTTGATTCAAAGCGACGAGGACGAGCGGCAGGACCAGCAGCCCATGAAATGGACTCGCGTGATGCGAATCCGGCAGACCTGGGGCTGCACCCTGGCCAAGTTCTTCAGCGACCCGGTGTGGTGGTTCTACCTGACCTGGCTGGCGCTGTACTTCAAGAACGCGCGCGGGTTGAGCTTGAAGGAAATCGGGTGGGCCCTACCTTGTATTTACCTAATGGCTGATTTCGGCAGCGTCTTCGGCGGGTGGCTCTCCGGGTGGCTGATCGGCCGCGGCTGGGATCCCGCGCGGGCCCGGAAAGCCTGCATGTTGGGGTTTGCTCTCTGTATGCCCGTGGCGGCGACGTCCGTACTGATGCCGAAGACCTGGATGGCCGTGGCGCTGATCAGCCTGGCTACCAGCGCGCATCAGGCCTGGTCGGCCAACCTGTACACACTGACTTCGGACCTATTCCCAAAGAGCGCGGTGGGTTCCGTCACCGGGCTCGGCGGATTCATGGGCGGCATGGGCGGAGTGATCTTCACGGCGCTTCTGCCCGGCTACCTGGTGACCCATTTTGGGTACGGACCGGTCTTCGTCATCATGGGCAGCGGGCACCTGGTGGGCTTCGCCTGCGCCCACTTCCTGCTAGGCAAGCTCGTGCGGGTCCGGGCGTAACGCCAGGGACCTACTTTGTCGCCCAGTATGCCCGGTGGCCCAGGTAGTCGAGGTCCGGCAAATTGGCAAGAATGATGCGGCGCAGTTCAAGTACGTCCACCTCGCCGGTCTTCTGATAGAGCACCTTTCCTTCAGGAGAAATGAGCATCGTGAACGGCACCCCTGACTCCCACTTCGCGTCGAAAGCGGCTTGCATGGCGTAGGTGTCGTCGGAGGCGAATTGCAGGTTGCGCGTGGAGGCGTGCTCTTTCTGGAGTGCTTTGATTACACCCGGCTTCTCGTCCGGGAGGTTCGTCGAGATGGTGACGAAATCGAAGTCGCGCTTGCGGAACATACGCCACGTTGTCTGCAAGCCCGGGAATTCGACCAGACAGGGACCACACCAGGTCGCCCAGAAATTCACCAGCAGTACCTTACCGGTCGGGTTGGCGCGCAGTTTCTTCAGTTCCGCGACAGTCGCGTCTTCCACGCGCACGGGCTCAGCCTCAATCTGGCGCAGCAGTTCGAGGCGGCTGGACGACTTCGACTTCCATTTGGTCGAGCAGCCAAACACGCCGGTGTGCGCAACCTTCACGGGTTGGTCCGCCAGCACAGCGTCGATGGCATCGCGCGTGTCGCGCGTCTTGACCAACGACTCGCGCTGGCTGCTGTCGATGCGTCCCTCGAAGCGCAGCTTGCGCTGGGCGTCGAAGATGAACACGTGCGGCGTGGCCTTCGGGCCGTAGGCGTTCGAGACCGCCTGCGTCGCTCCATCGTAAAGATACGGGAAGTTGAAGTGCCTGTATTCGGCTCGAACTTTCATCTCCTCGAAGCTGTCGCTGACATCCGTATACCCCAATTCGTCCAGCCGCACGGCGTCGGGATCGTTGGGTTCGATGGCAACGAAGGCGACACTCTTGCCTGCATAGTCCGAAACGAGTTGTTTGATGCGGGTCTCGTACAACTGGGCGGTCGGGCAATGATTGCAGGTGAAGACGATCACAAGCACCTTGCTCGCAGCGTAGTCGTCCAGGGTGTGGGTTTGGCCGTCGATGCCAGGCAACGAGAAGTCCGGTGCGGGCGAGCCCGGGGCGAGCGTCGGGTGGGCGTTGTCTTCAGCGCCAAGCGCTAAGGCAGCAAAGACGACGGCGATCGAAAGCAAAGCGGAAAATCGTGGCATAGGAGGACTCCCGTAAAGATGATGTCGCAATCCGGTGAGTGAGGCAATTCAGCCCGGCTGGCGTCCGCTAGAGGTCCCACTCCAAGCGCTCAAAGGGCGGTTGGGCCTTCCCATTGGGCGGTTCTATCCGAGCGGAACAGAGCCTCGATCACGGCCATGTTCCCAAAGGCATTCTCAAGCGTTGTGGGCACCTCGGAGTTCTCCAGAATGGCTTTGGAAAAAGCGTCGCCCTGAAGCGTGTATTGATCCACGGTAGGGATCTCCTCGGTTCGTATCCCCTTGCCATGGAAGTCCCCGCCGATATCCACGTAGATGCGCGTCGGGCGATCTGGAGGAGCGTTGAACGGGATGGGGATCTCGATCCGGCCCTTCGTTCCGATGATCTGCATGCGCTGGTAATTCACCAGCTGCGTGCTGCAGGTGAAGATCGACTGGCAGTCCCCAAAGTCAAGCAAGGCCGACGTCAGTCGATCAGTCCCGAACTTCGGGTCGCGTTCGATCAGTGCCTGAACGCGCGCAGGCTCTTTGCCCAGAATGAAGCGCGACGTCGTGATGGGGTAGCACCCGATGTCCATCAACCCGCCACCGCCATAGACCGCTACGTTGCGCACGTTCCCGGGATCATCGTTGAAGTAGCTGAACGCACCAACGATCGCACGCACCGGCCCGATTTCGCCCGAGTGCACGATTTCGCGGGCTCGCAGCCACTGGGGGTGTGAGTGGACCATGAACGCTTCACCGATCTTCACACCGGCTGTGTCACGCGCCTCAATGAGTTTGCGGCACTCCTTGACGGTCAACGAGATTGGCTTCTCGCAGAGAACGTGTTTGCCGGCCTGGGCCGCCTTGATCGACCACGGGACGTGGAGATGGTTCGGGAGAGGGTTGTAGACGGCGTCTATGTCGGGATCAGCGAGCAGATCCTCGTAAGAGCCATACGCTTTCGGAATACCGAGATTGTTCGCGGCTTCCGTGGCGCGCGCAAGTTCGCGCGACGCGATGGCGGCGACTTCGCACAAGCTGCCCTGCTGCATGCCGGGAATCACTTTGGTGACGGCGATCTTCGCGACCCCGAGAACGCCCCAACGGACTTTCGTAGCCATGGAGATAGTCTCTCGCAATGGGGATGCGGCTAGGGAAGTGGGCTTTGAGAGCAGGAACTCGTGGCCCCGGTCTCGCCGGACAACGTCTCGACGTGTGCCATTGCGGCGGCCGCGAGGCCATGCAGGTTGTAGCCGCCTTCGAGCACGCTCAGCAGGCGTCCTCCGGCCCAGCGGTCCGCCACTTCCAGCATCAACGCGGTTAGTTCACTGAAGTCCGCGTCCTTTAGTTGAAAACGGCCCAGCGGGTCGTCGTGGCGCGAATCGAATCCAGCCGAGATAATTACGAAGTCGGGACGAAACGCCCCGGCGGCGGGCAGCAGTTTCTTGCGGAATGCCCCAACGATCTCGGCGTGTCCAGCACCGGCATGAAACGGACAGTTCAGCGTGGCGCCGACACCAGCGTCTTCCCCGGTTTCGTCGTGTGCACCCGTGCCGGGATACCACGGAGATTGGTGTGTACTAAATGTGAATACGGTCGGGTCGCGGTAGAAGATGTCCTGGGTGCCATTGCCGTGATGCACGTCCCAATCGGCGATCAAGACCCGCTCGGCATGATAAACCTGCTGCGCGTAGCGGGCCGCGATGGCCACGTTGTTAAAGACGCAGAACCCCATGCCGCGGGAAGCAGTGGCGTGGTGTCCCGGCGGCCGCACCGCGGCGAAAGCATTGCGGACGTGTGAGGAGAAGATGGCATCCACGGCCGCCAGACAACCGCCGGCGGCCATCAGGGCGGTGTCAAAGGTCTGCGCGCCCAGAGCGGTATCGCCTGTACTGAGCATTGCGGCGTGGCGCGTGACGTCGTGGCGCACCACTTGGATGTAGCCGCGGGTGTGGGCCAGGTGCAAGTCTTCGTCACGCGCCAGGCGCGGCTTAATGGGATACAGAGTACCTCGCAGGCTCCCGTGCTCGAAGGCTGCCTGGAGTGCCGCGTAACGCTGTGGACACTCGGGGTGCCCGGGGCCAGGATCGTGGCGAACGTAGAGCGGGTCGAGCACGAGCCCCGTGGATGTGGGCGCGCCATGAGGCATGGACCTCATTGTACGGCGGTGTCAGTCCAACCGCTTGTGGAATCGTAATGCGCTTGAAACCAGGATCACTACACCGAACAGCCCTAACAGCAACATTTGCGACCAGAGGGCTTCGAGGCCCGCGCCTTTCAGAAAGACGCCGCGCACGATGGCCATGAAGTACCGCAGAGGATTCAAATAGGTGAGCCACTGAACGGGCAGCGGCATGTTGCGAATGGGGAACGTGAAGCCCGAAAGCATGAAGGCAGGCTGGATGAAGAAGAATGACGTCATTGAGGCTTGCTGCTGTGTGTGGCTGATGGTGGAAATGAACAGCCCCATGCCTAGCATGCTGAGCAGGAAGAGCGCGGCGGCGCCGGTGAGTAGCAGGGCGCTGCCCCGGAAGGGAACATGGAAGATGAGCAGCGCCAGCAAAGTGACGCCGACGGAATCGATGAATCCGATCAATGCGAATGGGAGCGTTTTGCCAATCATCAACTCGATGGGGCGGATGGGGGTCACCATGATCTGTTCCATGGTGCCGATCTCCTTCTCGCGAACAATCGACATGGCCGTGAGGTTCAAGGTGACGATCATAATGATGTTCACCAGAATTCCCGGGATGAAGTAGTTGCGGCTTTTCAAGTCGGGGTTGAACCAGACCCTGGTCTCCGGCGTCACACTCGGCGCGGCCAACCGCACCGGGCCGTTCCGCGAGGCGTCCACCAACCGGGCTCTGCGCTGACTCGACAGCGTATCGGCATTGAAGCCAGAGATCACGCTGGTTATGTAATTTCCGACTATCGCCGCCGTGTTCGAGTTCGAGCCATCCACCAGCACCTGAACTTCAGTCTGCTGCATCTTGCTGACATCGGCGCCGAAGTTGTACGGTACGCGTAAGACGGCATCTACCTTGCCGCTATCGAGCAGGCCCTGGGCTTCCTTTTCACTGCGGGCCACGCCGGCCAGGGTGAAGTAGCTCGTGCCTTGGAATTTGCGCAGCAGCGAGCGGCTCTGTTCCGTCTGATCCATATCGAGCCAGCCGAGTTTGACATTGTTCACGTCCAGGCTGACCGCAAAGCCGAAGATCAGCATTTGCATGATAGGTGGAATGAACATGGTGCCGCGCAGCTTCGGATCACGCAGCGACTGCCGGATCTCTTTTTTCAGGATTTCGTAGATGCGTTCCCACATGGTATTTCAGGCGATCTTCGGACGGAGCTTCTTGTTTGCGATGACGAATACCAGCACCGCGTAGATCAGCAGGAACAGCAGGTTCCAATACAGCAGGCCGAAGCCGATTCCCTTCAGGAAGACGCCCTGCAAGATCGCCACGAAATACCTCGCGGGAAAGATGAGCGAGATTTGCCGGATGATCCACGGCATGTTGTCCAGGGAGTAAATGAACCCTGAGAGCAGGAATGCGGGGAGGAATGACGACAGCAGGCTAAGTTGGAAAGCGACCTGCTGCGAGCGCGCAATGGTGGAAATCAGAATGCCCCAACACAAGGCGCCAAACAGGTACAGTACCGAGGCGACCGCCAGCAGCCAGGCGCTGCCGTGTAGCGGCACTTTGAATACTCCCATTCCGAGGATCAGCGCCAAGACCATGTCCGCCATGCCAAGCACGAAGTAGGCGCACAGCTTGCCCATCAACAGTTCGATAGGTCGGACTGGCGTGGACAGCAGTTGCTCCATAGTGCCGCTCTCCCACTCGCGAGCGATGGTTAATGAGGTGAGCATTGCGGCGACGAGCATCAAGATGACGGAAATCAGCCCGGGGATGATGAAGTTCTTTGATTTAAGCTCCGAGTTGTACAGCATTCGCACGCGTACATCGACGGGCAGCTTGACCTTGGGCGTCCCTCGAAGCGAGAGCGCACGGTCGCGGACTTCGCCCGAGTACGTAGCCACGAGAGCGCTGGCGTAGCCGATCGCAATAGAGGCGGTGTTCGAGTCCGAGCCATCGAGGATCAACTGAACCTTCGCGGCGCCGTTCGACAGAATGGTGCGGCCGAAGTCTCTGGGGATCACCATGCCGACAATGATGCTGCTCTTGTTGATGCTCTTCTCCATGGAGGAATATGTGGCGTTCAGATCGCTGATCGTGAAGTAGCGCGAACCTTGGAAATGCGCGATCAACTCCCGGCTCTGCGGAGTGCGATCCTGATCGTAAACGGCGGTTGGGATCTTGTCCACGTCGAGCGTAAGCGCATAACCGAACAGCAGCAGCAGCATCGCCGGGATGGCCAGTGCTAGACCGAGGCTCCGCCAGTCGCGAACGATGTGCACGCCTTCCTTGCGAAATATGGCGTAAAAGCGTCGGAACTTCATTGGACGTCCTTTGCTTCTTCGCGTTCGATGGAGGTGATGAACACGTCTTCCATCTTCGCGTCGGGTCCGATCTCACGCCTCAAATCGCCCGGCGCGCCGAGCGCAATCACCTTGCCGCGATCCATCAACGCCAGGCGCTGGCAATACTCAGCCTCTTCCATGTAATGAGTGGTCACGAATACGGTGGATCCACGCTCGGCCATCTCGTATATGAGATCCCAAAAGTGCCGGCGCGCAATGGGATCGACGCCCGAAGTCGGCTCGTCGAGAAAGACGATCGGCGGCTCGTGCAGGATGGCGCAGCCAAGCGCCAGCCGCTGTTTCCAACCGCCCGTGAGCAAACCAGTCGCGTCGTTTGCGCGGTCTTCAAGTCCCGCCATTTTCAGGACTTCTTCCTTGCGACTTTCGCGTCGCACCTTGGGGACTCCGTAGATCCCTGAAAAGAACTCGATGTTTTCGCTCACGGTCAAATCGTCGTAGAGCGAGAACTTTTGCGACATGTAGCCTATACTGCGTTTGACCTCTTCGCTCTGTGTCGCGACGTCGTAACCTTGCACGATGGCCTTGCCCGAAGTCGGCGCGAGCAACCCGCAGAGGATTCGGATTGTCGTGGACTTACCCGCGCCATTGGGACCCAGAAAGCCGAAGATCTCGCCCTTCGCGACCGTGAGGCTGACGTGATCCACCGCTACGAAGTCACCGAAGCGCTTCACCAGTTTGTCGATCACGACGGCCTGTTCAGGCTGCTGTCCGTTTGGCACGTGCCTCCTCCTGAGCGATGCCGGCAATGAACACGTCTTCGAGCGACGGATCGAGCGGGAGCAGTTCGAGGGGGGCGAATCCCAAGTTGGTCAATGCGGACCGGATGTGAGCGGCGTTGGCGTGTTCAGGGTCCAGGTAGAGGTGCAGGTCAGCGCCCGCCGGTTCGCAGGCCAGCACGCCGGGCATGGCCTGCAGGCTGTGCCGGGCACCCCGCTTGTCGGAGGTCTCTATGGCGAAGCAATACGGCGCCCAGGAAGCGCGCAGTGTGGCGGGCGTATCGACACGGATCAGGCGGCCCTTGTTCATCAGCCCGATGCGGTCGCAGCGCTCCGCCTCGTCAAGGTAGGACGTGGTGACGAAAATGGTCATGCCGCCCGCGGACAGATTCTTTAAGATGATCCAGAAATCGCGGCGCGACAGCGGATCGACACCGTTGGTCGGCTCATCCAGGAACAGCACACGCGGCTTGTGCAGCAGCGTACACATCAGCGCCAGCTTCTGCTTCATGCCGCCGGACAGCTTCGCCGCGGGCCTGGTTCGAAACTGCGTCATGCGCGTCATATCCAGGAACTCAACCATCAGCCGGTTCCGTTCGGGTATCGGCAGCCCGAAAAGATCGCTGTAGAAGTACATGTTCTCCTCTACGGTCAGGTCGCCGTAAAGGCCGAACCGTTGCGCCATGTATCCGATTTGATCCTTCACTGCGTCGATGTTGTCGCGAACCTCCAGGCCGGCCACCTTGATGCTGCCGGAATCGGGATCCATGAGTCCCGCCAACATTCGCAGAGTGGTCGTCTTGCCCGCCCCGTCGGGGCCCAATAAGCCGAAGATTTCGCCCTCGTCAACCGTAATGTCGAAAGATTGCACGGCTTGCAGCGCGCCGAATCGCCTGCTCGCACCGGTCAATTCGATCATGGTGCGTGTCGCTTCCGCCATGGCTTTATTGGACCCGGATCTCAACGTCGGCCGGCATGTTCGATTTCAACTCGCGATTTGGGTTAGGAACTTCAATCTTGATGCGGTAAACGAGCTTCGTGCGCTCCTCCTCAGTCTGAATCTGTTTCGGAGTGAACTCGGCTTCGGCCGAAATGAACGTGACCTTGCCGTCGTAATGCTTGCCTTTGAAAGAGTCGGTTGTTACCTTAGCCGGGGTCCCAAGTTTAACTCGGCCAAGGTCTTTTTCTGAGAGATACGCGCGGACCCAGGGATGTTCGACATCGCCCACCGTCACCACCGACGCTCCCGCCGACAACACCTCCCCCACTTCAGTCCCTTTGGTGAGGACGACCCCGTCGAAGGGGGCGAACAGAGTGCGGTCGCTTAACTGCGAATCAAGCACGCCCGCTTGCGCCTGAGCGCGCTGGATATCGGATTGACGCATGCCGATCTCCTCAGTGCGACGCTTCAGGTCGATACGCTGCGCTTCGGCGATCTTGAGTGAAGCGCGAGCTTGTTCTACGACGGCCCGCTGTTGGTCGATCTGTTCTTTGCGAGGGCCGATCTCGGCGAGTTGCAGCGACTCGGAGAGACGGCGCACAGTCGCATTCGCGGCATCGAAAGCACGGCGAAACTGGTCCCGCTGCTGTGCCGAAATGTCGTCGTTCTTGAACAACGTTTGTGCTCGCTCCCAATCCGCCGATGCCTGCTTTTGCGTGGCTTGCGCCTCTGACAGCGAGGCACGAGCCTGTTCGATTTCTTCCTTGCGGCTGCCGTTCTGAAGTTCGGTGAGACGCGCCTCGGCCTGCTGCAGTATGGCGCGCTTGAGGGCGACATCGCTCTCGATATTCGCCTTCTGGAAATCGATGGACGTGCGAAGTTGGATGAGCGAGGACTGCGACGAAGCGACGCTGGCGTGCTCGCGCTCAACCTGCCGCTGATACTCGGTAAGATCGAGGCGCGCCAGCAATTGGCCCTTGGTCACGATTGCGCCTTCATCCACAAGCAACTCTACGAGCCTGCCCGAGTATTTGAACGACAAGTTGGCCTGCGTCAGTTCGATATTGCCGCTGAGCCGGATTGTATTCGGGTCCCCGCTATGCGTCTTCCAGAACCACCAGCCACCGGCCACAGCCGCCACAACCACAATGGGAAGAATGAGCTTACGTTTGTCCACTGCGAATCTCCTATGACTACTGCGCGATGAGGCTCCGGTCGCCAAGCGCGGCGGCCAGATCGATGCGGGCCGCGCGCTGGCGGTACACTGCCACGTCTTTGTTTTCCCGAGCCCGTGAAAGGCGCGTCTGGGCGTCGGTGACTTCCAAGCTGCTGGCCACACCACTTCGGTAGCGGCGCTCGGCCTGCTCCAGTTCCTTGGTGGAGAGCGTCAACGACTCAAGAGAGACACGTGCCTGCTCCTCAGCGGAACGCAGCGCTTCGATTGCGGTCCGCACCTCGAGTTCAGCCTGCTTGAGCAGATCGTGCGAGCGGATTGCTTCGCTGCGCAGCTGCGATGACGCTTCTGCCCGGACCGCGTCCCGTCGCCCGCCGTCAAAGACCGGGATCTTCACGTTTATCCCAACCGTCCTCGTCGGCCGAAGCTTTGCCGGCTCCACTCCAATGACACCGTAGTCGCCGTAAGCGCCGACGGAAGGAAGCCGATCGAACCTGGCGGAGTCATAGCTCAATTTCGCCGAATGTTCACGGACGGTTTGGGCCTTTAAGTCAGGGCGATTGCCAATTGCGGCTTGAATCGCTTTCGCCGGATCGGGGATGTCGGCTGGCTTATAGCTCAACGGGTCGGTTAGCTCGACAACAACGTCCAGCGGGACGTTCATGGCGCGCAGCAGGTTGAGCAGTGCTGTCTGGCGGTCCTCTTTTGCTGCGATCAGACGCTGCCTTTCGCTGGCGACCTGCACCTCGGCTCGCGTGATGTCCAACCCCGTGCCCGTGCCGGCCTCCTTCTGGGTGTTGGCCTGACGGAGTAGGCGCTCAGCCAATTCGAGATTCGCCATCGCTGTTGCGACGGAATTCTCGGCGCGTGTCGCGTTCACATAAGCCTTCCCGACCAGAGCGGCGATCTGCACGCGGGCCTGCTCTGTGTCGAGTTTTGTGGCGGAGGCTTGTGCGCCTGCGGCCTGGAACTTACGGATGACGCTTAGATTGAAGACCGTCTGCGTGCCGGATGCCCGCAGATCGTAGACATCCACCGGGCCCACGAAACTCGGAATGGCGAATCCGGGAATGGGAAGCTTGATTTGCAGGCCGAAAGTCGTGAGATCCTGCGTGAAACTCCGCGCCGACCAGGCCGCATCGAAATTCGGGAGGAGCGCGCTGAACGCTTCGGCCTTGCGCGCTTGCGCTTGCCGTACTGCTTCTGCGGCGAGTTGGACCTTCGCATTGCCGTCTGGAGCCAGCGCGATTTCGATTGATTTGTCGAGACTCAACGCGATCTTCGGTTGGCTCTCCTGCGCACATAGCGCGATAGCGAGTCCGAGGATCACGGCCGTTATGCGCCGATACATAGGCTCTTCTCCCTTTCCGCGAGAGCTTGCATTCCGCCCACAATGAAGCAGACGACTCGATCCAGCATCTGCTCCATGCTCTCCTGTGGCTGGTTTTCGCCCGTAATCGCCTGGATGAACTCCGGCGCAATCAGGCAGCGTGCCATGCAACCTATGCTGAACTGTGCGCCCCAAAGCACGGTCGAACGCTTATTCACGCCCATGGCTTGTTGAAAGACAGGCATGAACCGGTCGGTTACGGCCTGCAGCGCAGGCAGCATTACCGGAGCAGCCAAACCTCCCGGTTCGGCCATGATCCGCGCCATCAGCCGCGGGAAATATCGCATGCTCTTTGCGTTGGCGGAGCGCGCCTCTAAAGCCGGACGCACGAACGCCCGCACTGCCTCGTCCAGACCAGGCCGGCCACTGCCCGAACTCAGTTCCAACTGGTCCAACAACTCCATCCGCCGGCGATTGATCGGTTCGAATGTCCTCCCGATCACGGCCGACAACAGCGCCTCTTTGGACTTGAAATGGTAGTTAACCGCCGCGAGGTTCACGTTCGCTTCAGTCGTGATTTGGCGGAGCGATGTCGCTGCAAACCCTTGGTCCGCGAAGAGCCGCTCGGCAGCGTCCAGGATCTTGTCCTTCGTGTCGTGGCGCGGTGTTGGCTCAAACGTTCGATTCATACAAACGTTTCAATCATACAATCGTTCGAGTATACAAAAAGCCTATCTTTCGACGGCCTGCGTCATCGTTGGAATGCTCTTTGTCGAAAAGGCGACGGTCTCGAGATGCAGCGCCAGCTTTAACGGAGGCCCGCCTGCTTGCGAAGTTCGGCCCAGGCGAGACGCCAACCTACTTCTGCACGCAATAGGTCGGATGCGGCCGCAGCTTGGGCGGCTTGGGCCTCCAGCAGGGCTGAATTGAGCGCCAACCCGAGCTCGACCTGATCGCGCGTCAAGCGCTCACTTTCGGTGCGAAGGTCGACCGCTTCCCTAGCCACGTTCACCATCTCAAGGGAACGCTGAACGTTGCGGTAGCCTTTTCGGATCCCCTGCTCGACATCTTCCTCGATGCGTTTCACGTTCTCTTCCGCTTGAACCACCAGAGTGGCGCGCTCCCGGACGAGCTCGCGGCGCTTGCCGAAATCGAAGAGCGTGTAGGTTAACGTGCCGCCCACGGCTCCGAAATCGTTGGGCAGTGTCGGCACGCCAGCTTGATGAAAGTACTGCACCATGGCCGTGATCTCGGGGATGTAGTCGGCGAGAGCCGCGCGCCGGGCAGCGCGCGCCTTCTCGACGGTCTCGCGAGCTTCCATCACCTGGGGACTGTGTTCGAGCGCGGCACGCACCGCTTCGTCCGCTGAGGCCAGGTTGAAAGAGGGCCGGTCAGGCTCGGTCAGTGACAGTTCGGTCTTAGCGGCGACGCCAATCAGGAAGTTCAGGGCTTCGCTGTAATCGGAGGCCAGATCTCGCGTGGCCAGCAATGCCTGGCGGGCCTCCAGTAGCGCGGCGTGACGGCCGATGGAGGCCACCTTGAGAGCGTTACCCGTATCGACAGCGTTCTGTGCATCTTTGTACAGCTCTTCCGCCGCGCCAACCTTGGCTTCCGCGGCAGTCCGCTGGCGCTGAACGATGAGCAGACCGTAATAGAGCTGCTCAACGGCGTAGTGGATCTCGTCCTCGCGGCCGGCCGATTGGGCGAGGGCGATCTCACGCTCGGTGGAGGCGACTTTCACGCCCTGCTGCACTTTGTATAGCTGCGTGATGGGCTGCGCGAGGGTCGCTCCCCCAAAGAACATATTCTGCTTCACAAGGTTGATGGGAATCGGGATAGACGGGAAGGGCGGCGGCAACATGCCCAACCCCAGGTCACCAGCGGTGAGCGTCGTCCCCAGTCTCTGGGTGAAGTATAGGTAATTGGCGGTGCCGAGCAACTTAGGGAAGTAGTCCGAGCGGGCGCCCGCCTGTTTGTGGCCCGCCTCGTCCACCTTCAGCCGCGCCAATTTGAGAGCGCGACTGTTCTGGAGCGCCAGTTGCTGCGCCTCGTCGAGCGTCAATGGACGGGCGCCCCACACGGGCACGGCGAGCAAAGCCGCCCAAATGATCAATGCACGTCTCATGCGACTCCTCCCTCGACCCCGGCGGTCTGCCGCGCGGTCAGCACATACAGGGAGGGAACAACGAGCAGCGTGAAGAACATGGAAAAAAGCAATCCGAAGGCGATTACGGCGGCCATCGGTGCCCACATCAACGAACCCGAAAGGATCATGGGGAGCACCCCCACGGCAGCAGCCAGAGTCGTCAGGAAGATAGGCCTCATCCTGCGCGCGCCGGCGGAGCGGGCGGCGTCGTTCAGACTCTCTCCGCGCGCACGGCATTCCTTGATGTAATCGACGAGCAGAATGGCGTTGCGAACCACGACGCCGGCTACCCCGATGAAGCCGATCTCCGCCACGAAGCTAAACGGCATGTGCACAATCAGCAAACCGACAGCGCCCCCGAATAGTGCTAGCGGAATGGATGACATAACCACCAGCGTCTCGACGATGGAGTGGAATTGGAACAGCAGAATTAGAAAGATGAGTAGCGTACTGATGAGGGCGGCTTTCACTATCCCACCGGTCATGTTGGCCTGCGACTCGTTTTCACCGCCGTAGGCTATGCCGTATCCGGGTGGAAGCGGAATCTGCGCTATTTGCCCGCGCGCCTGCTTCAGGAGGTTTGAGGCGTACACGCCCTCTTGAAAGAAGCTCCGGACCGTCAGCGTGCGCACGCCGTTGCGACGCACGATCCGGCCTGTTTCCCAGGAGGGGCTGAGCGTCGCAATCTGCCGTAGCGGAACCTTCGCGCCGGTCACGGGCGAGGTCAAGTATGCGTCGCGCACGTCGTCAAAGCTTTGCCGGCTGGATTCGTCCAGACGCAGGAGAATATCCACCGCCCGCGAGCCCTCCCAGAAGGTGGATACGACTACGCCATCAAAGCCCGCCGCCAGGGACTTGCCGACTGATGCGTTAGAAAAGCCGAGCCTGTTGGCCAGTTCATTGTTGAGATTCACCTTGAGTTCATAAGGGTCTTCGCGCCAGTCGCGGTGTACGTACTCTGACCCAGGAATCCCGCGCAAAATGGAGGCCACTTGCGACGAAAGCGCTTTCAACTGACCCAGCTCCTCCCCCGAAATGCGAACTTCGATCGGGGCGGAGAAGATCTCGCCCTGCTGCAATTCCTTGACGATCGTCAGCGCCTCCGGCACAACTTCGCGCAGCCGTTTACGCAGTTGGTAGACAAGTTCGGGAGTCGTGTCGACATCGCGCGTATTGACCAGAATCTGACCGTAATTGCCGGCGGGTTGCTGCGGATCGACGTTGTAATAGAAACGTGGGGCGCTGGAGCCGACGAAGGTACCGTAGCTCACCACCTTGGGATTGGTGGAAAGCTCCTTCTCGATCTTCCGCAACAACCCGTCGGTGTACTCGACCTTGGAACCCTCCGGCAGCCAGAGGTCGATCACAAATTGTTCTCGTTCGGCTGGCGGGAAGAAGCGCTGCGGGAGGTTCTTCATCAGGACGCCTCCGAGAACTACCGCCAAGACACCCGCTGTGACCATCAATCTCGGGACCTTTAGTGCAGCGCCAGCTAACGTCTCGTAGCGCGCTTCGAGCCGATCGACGAAATTGAACTTCGGCTTATCGTCTCCACCCTGAGTGTGGAGCCCGTGATGAATGAACTTCCGGCACACCAGCGGCGTGAAAAAGAACGCCACAGCGAACGAGACGCTGAGCGAGATCGCCACGACGATCGGCATACTGTGGATGAACTCGCCGACGCTGCCGTTCAGGGTAAAGAGTGTAGGGAGAAACGCCGCGATGATGGTGAGCGTCGCCACCACCAATGGAACGACGATCTCTCGCGCGCAGTGCGCTGCCGCAAAATCGAGCGACTTGCCGCGGTCCAGCAAATCGACATAGTTGTCGGCTACGACGATCGCGTCATCGACCAGAATCCCCAGCATAACGACGAGCATTGAAATGGAGACCTGCTGCAGGTCAATGCCACAAAGGCTCAAGATCGCAAAGGTGATCGACACGGTCACGGGAATTGCCACTGCGGCTACCAGCGCGACGTGGAACGGCAGCAGCAGCATGGTCACCAGAATGACGGAGACGATGGCGATGCCGAACTCGCGCATGAAGCTCGAGATCCGGTCCTTCACCATATGGGGCTGGTTGGCGACCAGATCGACCTTAAGGTCGGGCGGCAGCAAGCGCTGGACATCCGCCAGTTTTTCAGAGACGTGCTGTCCAAACTCGACGACGTTGTAGCCCTCCTGCATCTCAACCGAGACCATCATTGCGGGCTCGCCGTTGTAGCGGGTGAGGAATTGAGGGTCCTGATAGCGGCGCTCGATCTTGGAAACGTCACCCAGGTAAAGCGGTTGGCCCTCGGGGCTAACATCGACCATCACGCGCCCAATCTGCTCGGGTGTGGCGAATAATCCGTTGGATTGAATGGGGAGCTTACTTTCCGCGGTATCGAAGCGCCCGCCAAACTGTACGGCGTTGCGTGCCTGCAGGGCTTGAATGACTTTGGGCAGCGGTACGCGATATTGAGCGAGGCGCTCGGGCGTGCTAGTTATGTAGATCTGCTCTTTCTGCTCGCCGTAGCGCTTGACCTTGGAAGTCGCACGCACGGTCCGCAGCGTCTCTTCGATGCGTTCGGAGTAGTCCTTCAACTGCCGGTATTCGTAACCCTTTCCGTGCAAGGCGAGCAGGACGGCAATGGTGTCCCCGAAATCCGTATCCACGGTCGGGCCGAGTACACCCGGCGGCAGACTGGTCTGACGCAACTCCAGCATGTCGTGGCGCAGTTTTGACCAGAACAGGTCGGGGCGCTGCACGGACTCTTCCAGTTCGATGTTCAGAAATGCGAAACCCGGCCGGCTGGTGGAGTAGGTCTTGCCCTTGCGGACTTCTTCGTAGCGAAAGAGCTTCTGCTCGATGACCTTCGTCACCTGCTGCTCCACCTGTTCCGACGTGGCGCCAGGATACAGCAGCATCATCACGCCGACGCGCACCGTGATCTTCGGGTCTTCCCGGCGAGGCATGGTCAACAGCGCCCAGGCGCCCGCTGCGAACAGCAAAGTCGTACAAATCAGTGTTACCTGCGGGTGGCGCAGCCAGGCAGGTCCGGTGGTCATTCCGCCACACCCGCTTGGACTGGAGTGGCCGGCATGCCGTCGTGGATCAGTTGCTGGCCTCCGATCACCACCTGCTCGGCGCCGGATAACCCGCGGACGATTTCAACCTCCCGTCCGAAGACGGAACCAAGATCCACCCGCCGTGCGTAGACTCTGTTCTTCTCCGCGTAGAACAGGAATACCGTCGTCGCGCCCTGGGCATCGCGCACGATCGCCTGGCCCGGCACGGTCATTGCCGCCACCTTCGCGCGCGTTTCTATCCTGGATTCGGCTACCATGCCCGCGCGCAGTTCGAGCTGCGGGTTGGGTACGGAGATCTTGACGCTAAAGGTACGTGCCGCCGGGTCGGCGGCAAAGCCGATAGTCTCCACCCGACCTGCGAAACTCCTGCTTCCCAGCGACGGGATCTGAATCTCCGCCCGCTGCCCGATTCGTACCATCCCGATCTCGGCTTCGGGTACGCCGACCCGGATCTTCGCTGGCTGAAGGCTCAGCAGCACGAACACGGGGCGACTGCTGCCTACCAACATGCCCTTCTCAACGTCCCGCTTCGCGATAATTCCTGAAAACGGCGACGTCAGAAACGTGTCGGCGAGCGCCTTCTTCGCAATCGTTTCCTGAGCTTCGGCGCCTTGGAACGCCGATCTCGCGGCAATTCTGTCTTCCTTGCGCGCGCCCTCCCGGGCCATGCTGTAGCGCTCTCGCGCCGCCAGATAGGCTGCCTCTATCTTCTTGTAATCGTTGGGTGCAAGGCTCCCGCGGTCGTGCAGCGCTTTCAGCCGGTTATATTCGTCCTCCACGCGATCCAGGTCGATCCTGGCCTGGGCGAGTTCCTGTTTTCTAAGTCCCGCATCCGCTTTTTGCAGGCTGGCGGAAGCGACGCCGGTTTGGGACGCAGCCGCACTCACGCGAGACTCGTAATCCCGGACGTCCAACTCCGCAAGAACCTGGCCCGCGCGGACGGCCTGGCCTTCCTCCACGAACACCTTGCGAACCTGGCCTGGCACCTGAAAGGAGAGGTATGCGGTCTCGGCGGCCTCCACGTTTCCGCTCGCGTTGAGCGTTAGCGGGTGCTCAAACCGATTTGGCTGCCGGACCACCACCCTTTGCGGCGCTTCTTTGGACACGGGCGGAGCGGAAGTGCATGCGCCAAGCAGCAGGATCAGGGCAACGGAGACAAGGGTCACAGGTCGATGAAACAGACTTAGGGATGCGAATCTCATAATCATGTTAACGGACGCGTCAGCCGACACCCGTCATCATCCATAA
>Ga0118677_10000165_pt1 | contig 135627 bp, 111 predicted proteins | sample AliMusrvi5mmetaG_FD_86154 | JGI IMG/M metagenome (GOLD analysis project Ga0118677, IMG submission 86154) | reverse complement strand
CTTCAACCCCAGAAATTCTAAAACCACTTCTAACCAAAATCACCCTTCCTACCCCTTCAATACTTAATCAGCACTCAGTCTTTATGCCCCTGTGGGATGGCTGTGTTTCAAGTTTCATCATTCATACTTTTCCTCTCCAATCTTAATCTCTTTTTGCCCCTCCTCCATTCAGCGAGGAAGGGGAAAAAACAATGCAGATGGGTGTGGGGACATTGACGAGCCCATCTGTTTGGAAAGTCAGTTTTCCGGTTGCCTGATCGATCCGGTGAACAGAGACTGTGTCTGAGTGCTCTCCGGCGGCAAGTAACCAATCACCCGTCGGGGTGATGTTGATATTCCGAGGGAAGGCTCCACGGATCGGTTGCACTTGAATCAACTCGTGATGGCCGGATGTGGGATCCGCCTTGAAGACACTCACTGAGTCATTGCCCCGATTGGACGAGTAGAGGAACTTTCCTCCCGGATGCGTCAGAATCTCCGCGGCTGAATTAAAGATTTCTCCGGCCTTTAGGCTTTCCGGGAGGGTGGAAACCGTCGCAAGGAGCGTGGCGGTTCCCATGGTGGGATCCCACGAGAATGTGGAGAGGGAGAGCGAGAGTTCGTTGAGGAGATAAATCAGCGATCCATCCGTCGAGAACTTCATGTGTCGGGCACCGCCACCCTTCACTGAGGGATAAAACCCGGTGCGTTCCATGGCGGTCCTCTCCGCGTTGACCTTGTAAGCGACGACCCCATCCAGGGCGAGGTCGGGTACAAGAACATAGTTTCCGTCCGGTGAGATGTTGCTGGAGTGCGGATGTGGGGAATCTTGACGACCCTTCACCACTCCCGATCCACCTTCGTGGCGGTAGAGAATCGGTTCTCCGAGTTGCCCCTCGGCATCCAGAGGGATGAAAGTAATTGTCCCGTCATCGTACTGGGACGTGACCAAAAACTTGCCTGAGGGATGCACTGCGACATGCACCGCACGAGCGCCCGGATTGAGCGCTTTGGTGAAGGGAGTAAGAGCTCCCTCGGGGCCGATGTGATAGCCGATCACGCCGTATCCCTCCGGGAGTTTGGCAACTGCATAGAGTGTCCTGTGAATGGGATGAATCGCCAGGAATCCCGGAAAAATAACTTTTGCGGCCATCGACGCCGGACTCAGTTTCCCGGTCAGGGTGTCAAAGGTGGCATGATAAATCCCATCCCCCTTCGGGATACCCGTCCCGAAGTAGACGTCGAAAGACTCCGCGCGGGAGCAAACTTGGGATCCTGCTCCTGTCAGGGCCACTGCAAGGAGTAGTGATCTGATGCCCATGATGTGTGCCTCACTCCAATACCGAGCGGCGATCCCGGGAAATCCCCTGCTCTCCCCTTTTAAACGTCCAGATTGCGGACGTTCAGTGCGTTGTCCTCGATGAAGATCCTTCGGGGTTCCACGACGTCTCCCATGAGGATGTCGAACATCCGTCCTGCTTCGAGGGAGTTGTCATCGTTGAGTTCCACTTTCAGGAATCGACGACGCTCGGGGTTCATGGCGGTTTCGTAGAGTTCCTTGGCGTTCATTTCTCCAAGTCCCTTGAATCGTTTGATCTGGACGCCACGGCGACCGACCTCCTTGACTAGTTCTAGGATGCGGGGAATCGAGAAGATCTCGTGGGTGGTGTCACCCTCAATGAGGTGGAAGAGAGGGGTCTTGCTGTCGGCGTAGTGTTCGATCTTGAGTCCTTTTTTCTCAAGTTCAGCAATCAGTTTTTCGATGCTCTTGGATTGGTGGATCTCCACAAGCCGTGCGCGTCGCCTGCGGGCATTCCTTTCGGCCTTAGTGGTCTTTTCCACGGCGGCAGGTTCGCCATTCTCACCGATTTCTCCCTCGGTGGGTTCCGCATCAAAGAGATTGAGATCAATGTTGGTGGCGGTGAAGTCACGAAGGTCGTTCTCATTTTGGAAATACTCCACGCTCTCCTCGTTCCCCGATCGGATCACGACGAGATAAGAGGGAAGGACTCCTTCCTTGGAGCGGGAACCGAGATAGGCCTCGAATTCACCCCCAAGCCTGCGGATCGCCTCGCTCGACTTTTCAAGCCTGTCGAGGAGTTCCAGCGTCTCCTTGAGCTGTGCGGTCGGTACCTCCTTCTTGTCCGGCATGCTGACAAGTTTGATCTCCTCGGCACCGAGGGAGATCAGGATCCGGTTGAGTTGGACGTCGTCATCGACATACTCTTCGCGCTTCTTCCTCTTGATCTGGTAGAGGGGCGGTTGGGCGATGAAGATGTGGCCGCGCCGGATGAGCTGCGGCATCTGGTTGTAGAAAAAGGTCAGGAGCAGTGTTCGGATATGGGATCCGTCTACGTCGGCATCGGTCATGATGACGATCCTCCCGTAGCGGAGTTTCTCGATATTGAAGGCGCCCTCCTGATCACCGTCACCGATTCCGGTGCCGATGGCCGTGATCATGGTCTGGATCTCGGTATTCTGAAGAACTTTGTCCAGACGGGCTTTCTGAACGTTGATGAGCTTGCCTCGGATCGGCAGGATAGCCTGGAAACGGCGGTCACGTCCCTGTTTCGCACTGCCGCCTGCAGAGTCGCCCTCGACAATATAGAGTTCGGTGAGGGCGGGATCGCGCTCGGAGCAGTCGGCGAGCTTGCCGGGGAGACCTCCCCCGGTGAGGGCGCTCTTGCGGACAGTCTCACGGGCTTTGCGTGCCGCCTCACGGGCACGGGCCGCGGTCAGTGCCTTCTCGATGACCTTCTTGGCCACCGGTGGATTCTGGTCAAAGTGATCCATGAGCCCCTCGTAAAGGGTCGAGTTGACGACTCCTTCGACCTCTGTGTTGACGAGTTTGACCTTGGTCTGGGATTCAAAACGGGGATGGGGAAGCTTGACGCTCAGGATGGCTGTGAGCCCCTCGCGGACGTCGTCGCCGGAGAGTGCGGGGTCTTTCTCCTTGAGGATGTTGTTTGCCTTGGCATATTGGTTGATTGCACGGGTGAGCGCCGTGCGTAAACCTGTGAGGTGGGTTCCGCCGTCCGGATTGGGGATGGAGTTGGCGAAGCAGAGGATCTGGTCGCTGTAGGAGTCGTTGTATTGCAGGACGGCGTCTACAAAGATCTCGTCACGCTGGCGCGAGATGACGATCGGCTTGGGGTGCAGCACCTGCCTGGTCTCGCTGAGTTGGCGGACGAACTCCACGATGCCGTGCTTGTAGAGGAAGGTCTCGCTGCGGGGGCGATGCTCCTCATCGTCGCGTTCGTCGGTGAGGACGATCTCGATGCCCGGATTGAGGAAGGCCAGTTCGCGAAGGCGTCCCGAGAGGCGTTCGAACTTGAAAGTCGTTGTGATCGTGAAGATCTCGGGGTCGGGTAGGAAGGTGACAAAGGTTCCCGTCTGCTTCTTGTTTTTGAGTTCGCTCAGGACAGTGAGCGGTTGGGTGGTTTTCCCTTGGGCGAAAGCCATGAAATGAACCTTCCCTTCGCGCATCACCTCCACCTTGAACCAAGTGGAGAGGGCGTTCACGCACTTGGCGCCGACACCGTGGAGACCACCTGAGTACTTATAGGCCCCCTGGCCGAACTTACCGCCGGCATGCAGGTTTGTCAGCACCAACTCGAGGGTCGGAATCTTGAATTTTGGATGGACCTCTACGGGAATGCCTCGCCCGTTGTCGCGGATCGAAACGGAGCCGTCAGAGTGAATGGCCACCTCGACGCGCGAGCAGTAACCGGCAAGGTGCTCGTCGATCGAGTTATCAAGAACCTCGAAGACGCAATGGTGAAGTCCTCTCTCGTCAGGGTCACCGATGTACATTCCGGGGCGCTTACGCACCGCCTCGAGTCCTTCGAGTTTGTCGATCTGGGCCGCTCCATACTCTTCTCCTCCGGCTGTGTCCTGCTTTTCAGGAATGTCTGAGTCGTCGAGGGGAATGATCGGTTCTGCGGGTTCTTTTTTGGCCATGGGAAGGGTCTGATTCCCCCGGAAAAGGGGGTGGTTTGTGGTTGCCATAAGATAGGGATACCAAGAGAAGGGGGCAACGCTTTTTTAGACATTGGACACTCTATCTGGATGTCTTATCGCATTATGAGCACCATATCTGGGGGTTAGGGGTAAGATGAAGTCAGAGTGGTGGTCATAAGATGCATTGGGGAAAAGAGATCAGAGTTCAGAAGTCGGAGGTCGCGTTGCGATAGATTGATGATTGTTGATTTTTTATTCCTGAGGTTTTCAGAGGGCAGTAATCAGAGATGGCCTAGACTTTTACCATTGTGAATTTTGTGCACAGCCAAAGGCTAAGGCAAAAAATGCTTTGGCATTTAGCCACAAGATGCATCCATTCCGAAATCCTGATTTCGTGATTACAAACCCTCACTCTGTTTCCCACCTTTTCAAAAAGATTGGTGGGGAGCAGAGTGAGTTGATGAAGGAATACGATTTTGCCGTCATCGGAGGTGGGAGTGGCGGATATGCGGCGGCGCGAACTGCTAGCTCCCTGGGGCTCTCCGTCGTGGTGATCGAGGGGGGGAGTGAGTTGGGTGGGCTGTGCATCCTGAAAGGGTGCATGCCCAGCAAAACGCTGATCGAGTCCGCTAACCGCTTCCGGACACTTCGTCATGCCTCGGATTTCGGATTGATCGCCGGGACCATTGGTTACAATGCCGACAAGATCATCGAGCGAAAAAAGCGTCTCGTTGATGAATTTGCGGAGTACCGCGCCGGGCAGCTTGTTGGAGGGGCTTTTGACCTGATCCGCGCTCGGGCCGAGTTTCTCGATCCCCATTCTCTGCGAGTGGAGTTGAGCGATGGGGGTGAGGAGACTGTACGTTTTAGGAGCGGGTGCATCGCAACAGGTTCCGTGATCAATTACCCCTCCGTTCCGGGTATCGCGCATTGCATGACCAGCGACGGCTTGCTGAATATGAATAGGATTCCCGCTTCGGCTATCGTGCTGGGAGGGGGACCGGTGGCGCTGGAGATGGCCCATTATCTGGAGGCTCTTGGCGCGAGGGTCACGATCCTCCAACGCAACAGCCAGTTGCTGACGGGTTCTGATCGTGATGTGGCTGAGGCCCTTGCCAAGTCCTTTCGCAAGAGGGGTATGGGCGTGATCTGCGGAACCAAATTGCTTCGGATTGAAAAAGAGGGCAAGGAAGGGAATTCAATGTCTGTTTGCTTTGAGGACGGAACTGCCGAGCATCGATTGGAGGCGGAGGTCGTGCTGAATGCGCTGGGACGTCGTCCCAACATTGATGCCCTGAAGCTTGAAAGAGCAGGGGTGGGCATGGATGGGCGTGCGATCCTCACAGATTCTGAGCAGCGCACCACGAGCCCCCATCTTTTTGCCGCCGGGGATTGTTGCGGTCCTTATGAGGTGGTTCATATCGCTATCCTGCAGGGAGAGACGGCTGCCAAGAACGCTGCGGCCTCTCTCAACGGGGGCCGGCCCGTGAGGATGGATTACCATTTGAAGCTCTTTGCCTGCTTCACCGAGCCGCAGATGGCAGTGTGCGGGATGACCGAGGAGGAGGCTCTTGGCTCGGGATTACAGATCATCACGGCGGCCTACCCCTTTGCCGACCATGGGAAGTCTATCGTCTTGGGAGAGACCGATGGTTTTGTAAAACTGATCGCCGATGCCTCCGACGGTCGTATCCTCGGAGGGGCCGTTGTCGGTCCCGAGGGCTCGGAGATCATTCATGAGATCGTTGTTGCGATGGCTTTCAATGCAACGGTCGGACAGTTGGCCTTGATCCCTCACTACCATCCAACCCTCTCTGAGATCTGGACATATCCAGCGGAAGAGATAGCCAATAAGATCCATTCCAATTCAAAAATCTGATACCTTCCGCGGGAACTAAAAATGGGTTTCTGATTTAGGGGGAAGATCACTTTGACGCCGGCTTGGGTTCCGTCGGTGAAGGTGGCCCAGATTCCTGACCAAGTCTTGGTATAGAGTGGGACGTGAAATAGTTGTCGTTTGCACCGAGGCATTCGAGGCCTTGATCACAGGGGAGGCCATTGCATAGACCATGGGGTATGGAGACCTGCGAAACAGTGGCTTGGAAGGCCACATGATTATAGTCGTTGAAGGCAAGTTTGCCGAAGTTGGCAAAAGTGGTCGTTCGTGGATCCTCCCGGGACAGAATCCAAGGTTTTGAAAACAATGGAAACCGTTGGATTCAAGCTAGGCGAGTTCGTGGGAAGTTCCCGCGCTCCCACGGCAAGAAGCGGGACTGATAAAGCGATGACAAGATGCTTTTGAAGGAACCGCTCTCTGATGGGCCTTAAGTTAATCCTTTCCGCTGAGTTGCCGAGAGGCGATCGGAAGCCTTAACTCGGAAATATCGCCCCCCTCAGAGCTTCTTCTCTAATTTCTAAAAGCCCCGGAACCTGCCAGGCTCTGAGCGATAACGGATCCGGAATATTGGGTTCCAATCGTCTGAAAAATACGTTTTGACTCCTCGATTTTGCCCTGCTGGGCAAGTAGACGGGCATTGTTAAAGAGAACAAACGGTGCTCCGTAAGATTGAGGAAAACCAGCGGCAGCCTGCTGGTAATCACTGATGGCAAGGTCCGTTTGATTGGATACTCTTGCATTGGAGGCTCTGCCGATGAGTCCCGAAACAGCCAGGGAGTTTTTTGGGAACGTTTCCGTGAACCGGGAGTAGAGGGCATCGGATTCCTCAAGCTTACCGGAATTCCTGAGTGAGGCGGCCAGAAGCAACATGGCATCCGCTGATGCGGGAGTGCGAGGGTACTTGGAGATAAGAGCTCTCCATCCCGCTTCATCCGTTGCATTTGAGAGTGCCGTCTCGGAACCTCTGATCGTGTTCCGGGATGAGATGATTAAAGCCAATACGATGAAAAGCATTACAATTGCGGCTCCAATGCCCCCAAAAACGGTCCCCCGGTGATTGGTCCAAAGAAGTTCAAGCGCGGAGGGACCTGCAATTTCAAGTTCGGTATCTGGAGGAGTGAAGGGAGAGGACATGTGAGTGAAAGGATGAGGTTAGAAGTATGAAAGATGAAGTTGGAAGGATGAAATTTCTAAATTATCCGGCAATTAGGAATGAGCTATGGTAAGATATCAGGGGTTCTGAATGTCCCGTTTATCCTTTTTTCCTAGCCTCCCACTTGAGCGCGGGCCTCTTCAGCCAAAGCCGTGCTGAGATAGCGCTCACCGGTGGAGCAGGCCACGGTCACAATGAGTTTGCCGGCGTTTTCCGGGCGCTTTGCCAGTTCGACAGCCGCATGGACATTTGCTCCGGAGCTGATCCCCGCAAGAATTCCCTCCTCCTTTGCAAGGCGACGGGCCATGACGAGTGCCTCCTCATTGGTGACGGTCAAGACCTCGTCAATCAAATCAAGATGGAGGTTCCCAGGTACGAATCCTGCGCCGGTGCCTTGGATTTTGTGTGGACCGGGTTTGACAGGTTCGCCATTACGGGTCTGTGTGATCACCGGGGAATCTTTTGGCTCCACGGCAACCGAGCGGAAGGCGGGATTGAGTTTTTTGATGACCTCGGTCACTCCGGTGATCGTTCCACCGGTTCCGACAGCGGATACTAGGATATCGACCTTGCCGTCCGTGTCCTCCCAGATCTCCATCGCCGTTGTCTTCTGATGGATGGCTGGGTTTGCCGCATTGTTGAATTGTTGTGGCATCCACGAGTCGGGGGTCTCTTTCAGGATCTGCTCGGCCCTTGCAATAGCCCCCTTCATTCCTTCGGCACCCGGAGTCAGTACGAGTTGGGCTCCAAGCATTGCAAGGAGAGTTCGGCGCTCGACGCTCATTGTTTCCGGCATGGTCAGGATGAGTTTGTATCCTTTTGCTGCCGCCACAAAGGCAAGGGCGATCCCCGTATTGCCACTAGTGGGTTCAACGATGGTCGTTGATTTCTTCAGGAGTCCCTTTGCCTCGGCATCCTCGATCATTGCGGCGCCGATACGATCCTTCACGCTGCCAAGGGGATTGAAAAACTCGCACTTCACGGCAATGGTCGCATGAAGACCCTTGGCGATGTGATTGAGGCGAACCAGCGGGGTGTGACCGATGGTATCAATAATGGAGTTGTGAATGCGTCCCATGGTGTTGCTATTGGTTCCTTAATCTTACAGGGCCGACGACCTTGATCCAAGTCAATCTTGCGGTTCATCCGGAGAGTGAATCAACCTGATTGAAAAGTCCTTGGTGCTCGGAGAGGGGGTCGAACCCACACACCTTTCGGTACTAGATCCTAAGTCTAGCGCGTCTGCCAATTCCGCCATCCGAGCTTTTACTACCAAGATTTGAAGAGCCTTACCTATTCGGACTGCCTGCTCAAGGCTAAAGCTTTTTTTACATACGCACTCCATCCTGCACAACGACACTAGCCAGTTCGATGAAAGTGGAAAAACAGAGGAGGTATTTTGGTCTTACCTAAGGGAGGGACAGGTTTTTCAGATCAGCGTTTGTGAAGATCGCTTCCCTGAAGGTAACGCACTGATTTTTTAGCAACAGCCGCCTCAATCAACCCAGGATTCGCCTTGACGAACTCCTCGACCCTGTGAGTGGAGAAGGATTGCCTCAGTACGATCCCATCGCAGAGAACCCTCACGAGATAGCCCTCTCTGGGGTATTCGAGGGAAGGGTTTGGAGGAGTCTGAGTTTTTGAACCCTTGCCTCCTTTCCCACTTTTGGAGGTTTGGGTTCCCGAGGAGGTATCCCTTCCGATCTTGATCGGTTTTGCCAGCACGGCGTAACTTCCGTGGGGATTGGTGACATTAAAGATCACCGTATCATCGATCGTTGCCGGATGATCCCCTTTTCCCTTCTTGAGGAAAAAGCATTGGACCTCGTAGATCGTGCCGGGTTCGGTGTAACTGACCATGCGAATTTCCAATCCTTCGACACTCTCCCGGACACCATCATGACTGGATGTCCCGTAGCAGGTCTCGTGGACGGAGAGCGTCGGTGCATGGGGTGCAAGGGTTGACGCTCCTGCGTGGGCGGTGAGTAAGACCGCAAACGCAAGAACCGCACCACAGGGTCTGACGGGAAGGGAGGAGGCCACTCAGCGCCCGATGTTTTTAAGAGGTTTCCCCGAGAGGAGGTTTGATTCGATTTTCTCAAGCGAAATCCCCTTGGTCTCCGGAACAAAAAGAAGGAAATAGATCACGAAAAGTGCATTCAGTCCGCCGTAAAGCAGGAAGGTGTTTCCGTTACCAAGTTTATCGAGCAAGGTCAGGAAGGTTCCGCCCACGATGGCATTCACGATCCAGTTGGTTGCGGTGCTGAAAGTCACGCCGAGGTCGCGGCCCGAAAGTGGGAAGATCTCGGCACACAGCACCCAGATGATGGGACCGGCGCTCATGGCGAATCCGACGATGAAGATAAGAAGCGCTCCGATGGCCCACACCCCGAGAGAGGGTGATTTCTCAAGGTCCATGTTGAAGAGCAATCCGACGGCAAGCATGGCGATTCCCATGACGACAAAGCCGGCATACATGATCGGTTTGCGTCCGATCCTGTCGACGAATGCGATCGCGATGAATGTGGCAAGCACATTGGTGACGCCAACGATGACCGTTCCCCAGAGCTGTTGCTCTGTGCTGGCGAAGCCGGCAATCTTGAAGATACGGGGGGCGTAATACATCACGACATTGATTCCCGTGAGCTGCTGGATGATTTGGAGGCCGATTCCCAGTCCGATGGCGCGGCGGAAGTTCGGATTTTCAAGGAACATTTGGAATCCGTTCTGCTTGACGCGGAGACTCTCCTCGATCTCCACGACCTCCTTACTGATTTCATCCCCGGGGAGATGCATCCTCTCAAAGACGGAGACCGCGAGGGCTTTCTTTCCCTTCAGGAAGAGCCATCGGGGGCTCTCCGGAAGGAAGAGCACACCCAGGAACATCAGGATTGCGGGAATGGAGACGATCCCGAGCATCACCCTCCAGTTACCGGCGCCCAGGATCGATTTGTAATGATCCCCAAGCAACCAGTCGAAGTTTGCGTAATTGGCAAGCCATGTATTGCTGAGAAAGGCCAGGACGATGCCGATCGTTATCATCAACTGGTACATGGAAATCATCGATCCCCGGATGCGCTGAGGGGAGATCTCGGAGAGGTAGAGCGGTGCGGTGAAGGAGGCCACCCCGATGGCGATGCCTAGAAAAAAGCGGGCGATGATCAAGAGGTGGGCATCGGGTGAAAACGCGCAGACAAGCGAACCGAAGATGAAAATCAGGGCGCTGATCAGGATGGCGCCGCGCCGCCCCAGTCTATTGGAGAGAATGCCGCTGATCAGTGTTCCAAAGACGGCTCCCCATAGAAGGGAGCTGACAACAAGTTCAATCACCTTGTCCGTGATAGAAAAGCTCTTCTGAATCAGTCCCTCCGCACCCGAGATCACCCCGATGTCGAGTCCGAAGAGGAGACCTGCCAGGGCTCCTGTGAAGCCGATGAAGTAGACGATGGGGCTGAGTTTTGCAGGAATGGGAACTGTGTTTTGCATGGGGGTGGTGGTAGTGAGGGGGATGAGGCGTAGCAGACAATGTATGATTTTTTAAATGTAAATCCCTCGTGTGCAGAAGGTCAAACACAGCCTGACGCATGTAGGGATGGGAGGGCGGCGCATTCCCTGACACTTAATGACATTAAATGAATTCTCTGTTAGCCCTTGGAAGAATCTTCTGCCAATGGTTGATCCCTCACGACTTCCCACCGCCCTCGGTAAGCGTGCCGCATCGCAGGGATGGCTCAAATGGGCGATTTTATTTTCCGCATGCCTCGGTGCGATGATGGAAACAGTCGATACGAGCATTGTGAATGTTGCGGTGCCGGACATGAGGGGAAATCTGGGGGCCACGTTGTCTGAGATCGGATGGGTATCGACAGGGTACACCATGGCCAATGTGATCATTATTCCTCTCACCGCATGGTTGGGGGTTCGCTTCGGAAAGAAAAATTATTTTCTCTTCTCCCTGATCTCGTTCACCGTGGCTTCTGTCTTTTGCGGGATGGCCGATTCCCTCGGCACCCTGATAGCGGCCCGGGTGTTTCAAGGGTTGGCAGGGGGTGGTCTCCTGGCGAAGGCTCAGTCCCTGCTCTTTGAGACGTTCCCTCCCGCGGAGCAGGGGATGGCCAGCGCGATTTTTGGACTCGGTGTCATCGTGGGGCCCGCCATCGGTCCCACATTAGGAGGTCTCATCACTGATGGTCTGGACTGGCGTTGGATCTTCTATGTGAATGTACCGGTCGGACTCGCCGCCATCTGGATGATCCACACATTTCTTCCCCAGGATGATCCCGTCCATCGAGCCGATGGTAGGGGAGCCACGGTCGATTGGTGGGGCCTGCTCTGGCTGACGCTGGGACTTGGCGGATTCCAGTTGGTGCTGGAGCAGGGACAGCAGGAGGATTGGTTCTCCTCCCCATTCATCCGTTGGACTTCTTTCATCAGCATCTCAAGTCTCATTCTCTTTGTCCGTCAGGAACTCGGTACCCGTCACCCCGCGGTCGACCTCCGCGTTCTCCGGCACAAGGCCCTCATGGCCGGAAGTCTCTATTCCATCGTGCTTGGATTCGGTCTTTACGGCGCTGTCTTCATCATCCCTGTTTTTGCCCAATCGCAACTTCATTTTACGGCTACAAAGACCGGTCTCATTCTATTGCCGGGTTCGCTTGCTTCCGCCGTGGTGATGATCCTGTTCGGCAAATTCCTGAAGAATTACGACCAGAGGATTCTTATCACGACAGGGGCCCTCATCCTCTGCGCCTCGATGTGGTCGCTTGGAAGTCTCAGTTCCGAGACCGGAGAGGATGACCTTTTTTGGCCACTGATCGGGCGTGGAGTCGGAACGGCTCTGATCTTCCTCCCCCTCTCGATCGCCACGTTGGGAGGGATTCCCCGGCACGAGATTCCCGCCGCGGCGGGGCTGTTCAGTCTGACCCGGCAAATGGGTGGGAGTGTCGGGATCGCGGTCCTCACAACCATGCTTGAAAAATGCACCCTCATTCATCGAGGTGATCTTGTGAACGCTATCAATCCCCTGAGCGTTCCGTACGTCCAGCGCTCCTTGATGGCAAATTTTGCACTCGCCCCGAACACCCCCGACCTCCAGATGGCCTCCACCAAGACCCTTGGCGTGTTCGACAACATCATTAACCTCCAATCGAGCATCCTGGCCTCCATCGACATTTTTCAGTCGCTTGCTTGGATGTTCCTGATGACTCTTCCCCTGATCCTTCTCCTGAGTCGTGGCGGGGTGAAGCCCTCAACTGCTCGTTGATGCCAACTCGGAAAGGATGAATGATGAATTATGAAAGATGAAAAGAGACGTTGCTCAACCATCATTCCGCCGATTTCCTCCCATTTCAACCATGAACCCTGAAAAAGCCCCGCAGTCACCGACGTCCTCTCCCGTTCCCGGAGCCCCTGCCCTACCCGGGGAAAAGTCTGCCCCGATGAGTCCAAAGAAAAAGGTTCTCCTGATCGCCCTTGGTGTGATCTGCTCCATCTTCGTGCTGAAATACGGTGTCTACCGCTTCTTCCACGAGACGACGGACAACGCCTACATCACCGGCCATGTCCATTATATCGCCTCGCAGGTTAGCGGCGTGGTTCAGACCGTCGCCGTTGAGAACAATACACCGGTCAAGGCCGGCGATCTCCTGATCCAGATCGACCCTGCGCCCTTCGACGCCGCGCTTGCCGATGCAGTTGCCAAGAATGAGAAGGCCAGTGGTGATTACGATCGGCAGCAAGGGCTTGCCAATACTAGAGTCGTCTCCGTTCAGGATCTGGCCCATGCCAAGGACGACGCCAACTCCGCCGCCGCCCAGCTCCGGATGGCCCAGATCAACCGCAAATACGCCACCATCGTCTCGCCCGTCGACGGCATCGTCGGGGGACGCAGTGTGGAGGCAGGGAATTCCGTCATCCCAAGCATCAACCTGCTCGCAATCGTCGAGGGGAATCCCTGGGTCGAGGCCAACTTCAAGGAGACCCAGGTCGCACACATTCACAAGGGGCAGGAAGTCAGCCTGACCGTCGATGCCATCCCCGGCCATGAGTTCAAGGGAAGGGTGGTCAGTGTCGCGCCGGCAAGCGGTCGGCAGTTCGCGCTTCTGCCCGCAGATAATGCCACCGGCAATTTTACCAAGATCGTCCAGCGTCTACCGGTCAGGATCGAGTTCGAAAAAGAATCGGTGAAGGGCTGCGAGGATCGCATTGTTCCGGGACTATCGGTCGTCGCCTCGATAAAAGTCCGATAGAGATTCGCTAGCCTGACAGGCGATCGCGCCAGGAGTAGGGGTGGCTGCTATCGTGTTTGTTGAGCAGGAGAGCAGAGGTCAGAGGTCGCATTGTGACAGATTGTTTCTTGTTAATTCCTGAAGTTTTCAGAGTTCTGCAATCAGCTCTTTTCGGCCTTTTCAATTTTGGTTACGGCACGATTGAGTTTGTGAACCATCGCCGGGACATGAACCCAGGCCCTTTCGTGAAAATAAAACAGGACGAGTTTTGCAAAGAAATCGAAGATGCCGACTCCCACTGACAAGACGACTTTCCCTGTAAAGACATAGCATCCGATAAATGTGGTCAGGGTACCGAACATTCGGTAGGAGATCGATTTGATCAGGGAGATGCTTCTCGGTTCGGTGAGTGAGTTCATGAAAAAAGTTTATCGTGTTGAAAACCATCAAAGGGAAAAATAATCGACCAATCAAGTCGTTTTTAAAGGTGCGAGTTTTTTCTTTGAGAAAATCATTAAATGTCGCGTCCTTCAGAGCTAATGACGCGGAAGAGGGATAGGATCTCTCTGATGGCGCTCAGATGTGCCGCGACCTGTTTTCCCAAGGGGGCGTGGTGTGGCGTCTCGAAGACGATCGAGAAGGGTTGTGGATGCTGGTCCTCCGGCGCTCCCAGAATGCCCTGATACCCTCCGAAGATCATCGAATCTTTCGCGGGGTGGGTATCAATTTCAGGTCGGACATCCCTAGGGATGATGGAGGAGGTTGTTCTGAGTGCTGGTTCTAACAGATGTCGGGTCAGTGTGCTTCCGTTCACGTAGCCGTAGATTCCCTCGCTGGTGTCATCAGTATGCAGGGAAACGATGCCGTCGAAGCGCTTGGTCCGTAATTCCCCTTCAAGCAGTCGGACATCTTCCTCTTCGTGATCTCCCCAGAAACAGCGATTTAGATCTTTACCGGATGCACCTTCTCGGCATCCGGCATCAAATCCCCAAGGGTTGCAGATGGGGTAGACAAAGAGTTCGTAGAACTTACTGATGTCCGGATTAATCTGGAGTTCTCTCAGGAACTGGATCGCTGCAAGCACACCGGACTCCTCATCACCGTGGATGCCGGCAAAGATTCCTATCCTGTAGAACGTTGGTGAGGTGGGCGTGTTCCATCGATAGCGTGGCATTTCTCTTCCTGAATGGGGTTCAAGAAGGTGAAGTGATTCCAGATATTGTGATTTAAGGGCTAATTGATCACCGTAACGGATAATGGATTCCGATCTCTTTCCGGAAAGAATGGGAGGGGCTAACAATTCCGAAGGGAGCGTCATCGTGAGTCAGGACCCGAACGCTGTCCTTAAATGCCTTCTCCATCGATCCCCTGGATCTTCCTAAGCTCATCCGGAGAGACAACGGGGGATTTCATGACGTCGGCGAGAGATGTCCGATCCATCAGATTTGCAACCAGATTTCGTGCCGTGAGCAGGACGCGTCGGAAGCGGCAGGTCGTCTCCTGCGTACAGCGCTTGTAATCCGTGACGGAGACGCAGGCGATGGGAGCCAGATAACCGTCGAAATGTCGCACCACTTCTCCCATGGTGATCTTCTCCGGGTTCTTGGCCAACTGATAACCGCCGCGCTTTCCAGCCGTACTGGCAACCCAGCCCTTCTCCTTGAGATCGAGCATGATATGCTCCAGAAAGCGCTTCGGCACATCATTCCGCCGTGCCAGTTCGAGAATCGGGATCGGTGGGCCTCCACGATGTTCCACAAGCGTGAAGAGGGCTCGCAAGGCATAATCGGTTCGCATCGAGAGTTGCATGCAGTAATACTACCTGATGGGTCGCATTTTGAAAAGATTCTATCGTTCCATCGCTCATAGGTTCTTTCGTTCTTTGGTTTTTGCATCCCAGATTCTCCGAAATAATCAGGAGACTTTCCTAAGGGGAAACTTTCCCCTCTGCTACCTCTACACTTGCCCGGTCCAAGATGCCGCCGTTACGCTTTACTGCTATGAGCAAAGGCAACGAAAGCGCTATTTCCCCACGTCGTGGGGAGGATTTTCCAGAGTGGTATCAGCAAGTCGTCCGCAGCGCCGAGATGGCCGAGAACTCGGAGGTTAGGGGATGCATGGTCATCAGGCCCTGGGGATATGCCCTCTGGGAGCGTATGCAGGGTGCTCTGGACGGCATGTTCAAGGCAACCGGGCACAAGAATGCCTACTTCCCCCTTTTCATTCCCCTGAGCCATCTGCAGCGCGAGGCCGACCATGTGGAGGGGTTTGCCAAGGAGTGTGCCGTAGTGACCCACCATCGTCTCGAACTTAAGGATGGTAAGCTCGTCCCGGCAGGAGAACTCACCGAACCCCTCGTTGTACGCCCGACTTCCGAGACGATCATCGGCGCGACGTATGCCAAATGGGTCAAATCCTACAGGGATCTCCCGATCCTTCTGAACCAGTGGGCCAATGTCGTCCGGTGGGAACTTCGCCCCCGCCTTTTTCTCAGGACCGCAGAGTTTCTCTGGCAGGAGGGCCATACCGCGCATGAGACCGAGTTCGAGGCGATCGAAGAGACGGAAAAGATGCTTGGCGTCTACGAGACCTTTGCCCGCGAGTGGCTTGCGATTCCCGTCATCCGGGGGGAGAAGTCCGAGAGCGAGCGTTTCCCCGGCGCCGTGCGCACCTACTGCATCGAGGCCATGGTGCAGGATCGCAAGGCGATCCAGGCCGGTACCTCCCACTTCCTGGGCCAAAACTTTGCCAAGGCCTCCGGCATCAAGTTTCTCTCGCGCAACAACACCGAGGAACTCGCTTGGACCACCAGTTGGGGCGTCAGCACGCGTCTCATCGGCACGCTCCTGATGGCCCACGGGGACGATGACGGGGCCGTCATTCCGCCGCGAATTGCCGGCACGCAAGTGATCATTATTCCTATCACCCCCAAGGAGGAGACCCGTGCCGCCGTTCTGGCCAAGACCGAAGAGATCGCAGTGGCTCTGCGCTCGGCCACCTATGCCGGTGAGTCGCTCCGCGTGGAGATCGACAGCCGCGATATCGGCGGCGGGACCAAGACCTGGGAATGGATCAAGAAGGGGGTTCCTGTGCGCATTGAGGTCGGTCCCCGGGATCTTGAGTCAGGGAGTGCCGCCCTTGCCCGGCGTGACAAGGGGCCGAAGGAAAAAGAGTTTCTACCAGCCGAGACACTTGCCTCACGACTTCCCGAAATACTGGCTGAGATCCAGCAGGGACTGCTCAACGGGGCCCTGTCCTTCCGACGCGAGCATACCAGAAAGATCGACACCAAGGAGGAGTTCTACGCCTACTTCACCCCGAATAGTCCCGAAAAGCCGGAGATCCACGGTGGCTTTGCCCTCACCCATTGGAATGGGAGTCCCGAGGTTGAGGCAAAGATCAAGGAGGAGTTGAAGGTGACGATCCGCTGTATCCCAGAGGCTGATGGCTCGGAGTTCATCGATGAACCGGGTACCTGTCCCTTCAGCGGTGAGGCGAGTAGTCGTCGTGTGATCTTCGGCAAAGCGTACTAGGCTTGCGATCTTGGCGGATCGCATCGTTGGTCTGCGGTTGCCGTAGGTTCACTACGGCTTCTCTAGACAGCCTTGCTTTCCATCCAAGCTTGCGAGCCTGGAACTTGGTAAATCACCTTTTTTCACAGTGATGAAAAAGATGAAGGGGATGGGGTTTTGAGAAAGCGGTTTTCAAAGCGTCCATAATCCAATTTCAGAGTTTCGAAGTTCAAGAGCAGGGTCACCGGTAATCCCGAAGCCCTAAGGTAGTTCAAGAACTGCATTTGATGCTCGGGAATCAATGCCTTGGCGAACTTTAGTTCCACGATCACCAGATTTTTCACCAGAAGATCAATCTGGAATTGTCCAACGCTCTCGCCACGGAATGAGACATGGGATTAGCTCGCACTTTCCAAAGACTCTTTCAAAAGCTTTCTTAACCATCCACATCAGTTCAGCATCCCTTTTATCTCCTTCATTCCTGTGAATCTCTTCCCTTGATGAATCACTCCAAGTCTTACTCCCTCCTTTGCGTGGTGGAGGATCCGGTCATCAGTCCCAGCAGTAGGCTGAGGATTTTTCAGCACTTGGATGCTCTCAATGCTTCTGGAATCTCGGTTGAGGTGATCCTTCAGCCCAAGCGTGGGGAATCGTGGAGTCCCCTCCTCAAGAAGGCACGCACAGTCGACGCCGTGCTCTGGCAGAAGGTTCTGATCAGTCAGTGGGATGTGCTAAGGCTGCGAATGGCTTCCAAGCGGTTGATCTTTGACCTTGATGATGCGGTCTGGATGGGGAAGCGAAATCATGTCCCCTATGTGAGTGGCAAGCAGGCGCGGCGATTTGGATTCTTCATGAGGTTTATCGACGGGGCGATTTGCGGAAGTCCCGTGTTGGAGGCGAAAATCAACCAAGTGGCCCCCAATGTTTCAACCTCTCTTATTCCAACGAGTGTCCCCAAACTACCCATGAAAGAAGTACGGGGGGCGCACGAACTTCCAATCATTGTTTGGGTGGGCATGGGGCCGAATGTGGCGCAGGTCGAGGCGATCGAGGAGGAACTCTCAGCCGTGCATTCCTCCCATCCTTTCCTCCTTCGCATCGTGAGCAACCGTCCGCCGAACTTCAGTCGGTTCTCTTCTTGGGAATTCATCGAGTGGAATGAGGGGGCTGAGTACGACGCCATTGCCTCGGCCGATCTCGGGATCATGCCCCTGGTGGATGACGGATTCACCCGTGGCAAATGTGCTTACAAGGCGCTCCGATACATGTCGGGCGGCTTGCCCGTGGTGGCCAGCGACGTGGGGGTGAATCGTGAATGGATCGAGCAGAGCCGTTCGGGAATCGTGGCAAAGTCTGGGGAGTGGGTCTCCGCATTGACTCGGCTTCTCTCGGATCCGACTCTGAGCTCCTCGATGGGGAAACGGGGTTGGGAAACCGTTCAGGAACGATTCACACACGAGAAGGTGGGGTACCAGTTTGCGCTCGCACTCGGCAAATTGATCTCTACTCGATAAAGAGAACTCCCGAACGCCTCCGTGCGTGGCGATTGCCCGGGAGATTCACCTTGGCCGGGCCGTCCGCGATGAGCAGTGAAGCGAGCAGTTCCACCTCGGAAAAACCAGGTTCTAGGACATCCTGGTTCTTGAGCCAGGTATGAAGTACCCTGCGCTGTAGCGCCGGATGGAGATTTCTCAGGAGCTTCACGGAGAGTTGCTTGGAAGCGGCGAGGGGAAGCGAGAGTGAGGCTAGGAACTCCTCTTCGTCGGCTAAAATCTTGGCATTGCGGGCAATGGAGGCCTTGAACGAGGAACCGAAATGCTCCTCGATCAGGGGAATCACCTTCAGTCGTAGTTTATTGCGCGAGGCCTCGGCGACTGCATTCGTTGCATCCTTGCGATGGTGCAGATTTCTATCCTTCAGGTAATCGAGCAGTTCCTTTTTCGTCGTTCCGAGCAAAGGACGATGGAGCTGTAGCTTGACCCCTTTCACGGTGCGCTTGGAGCAAGGCTTCATTCCGGAAATCCCGGCAATCCCGGAACCTCTGAGAAAATTGAAGAGACAGGTCTCGATCTGATCGTCGGCATGATGGGCCAAGAGAATGTCTCGTATAAGATGCTTCTTCGCCACGGACGAAAGGAACTCATAGCGGGCCTCGCGGGAGGCCGTCTCGAGCGAGAGCTTCTCCTTTTTCGCACGGGTTTTCACCTCCGAGGAACCCTCTTCAAAAGGTAGATTAAGTGTTGCTGACAGTTTCTCAACGAACGAGGCATCCGCATTGGAGAATCTGCCCCGCAACCGGTGGTTAAAATGCGCCACGACCAGATTCCTGAATCCACTTTCGAGTAGGAGGTGGAGCAACGCCACCGAATCGGCTCCCCCGGATACCGCAACGATAAACTTTTTACGAGGTGCCGCCCTGTGGAGTCCTTCCCTAATCTTTAGAATCAGTGGGTGGAGGCTGATGCCACACTTTTCCTTTCCTGATGTGCTGATTTCCTGATTCAAAAATCTCAACCGATTTGTGCGGCACCGAAGTAGGGCTGAAGCGGTTCGGGTAGAACCAGCGGTCCGCCCGGCTTGGTGTGCGTCTCGAGCAACGCCACATAGAGGCGTGGCAGGGCTGTGCCTGATCCATTGAGTGTGTGGCAGAAGACATTCTTCCCCCCGGCGTTTTTGTACCGGAGATTCATGCGGCGCGCCTGATAGTCGCCGAAGTGGGAGCAGCTCGAGACCTCGAGGTACCCTCCCTGACCGGGAGCCCAGACCTCCAGATCGTAGGTCCGCGATGAGGAGAAGCCGATGTCGCCGGTGCAGAGTTCCAGGACTCTGTAGGGAAGCTGGAGGAGCTGAAGGACCTTTTCCGCATCGGCGGTGAGGGATTCCAATTCAGCAGCGGCCTGCTCCGGCGTGCAGATCTTGACCAACTCGACCTTGTCGAACTGGTGTACCCTGATCAGGCCGCGCGTCTCTCGTCCCGCCGACCCGGCCTCGCGGCGGAAGCAGGGGGTGCAGGCGGTGTATTTCAGCGGCAGCTCGGATTCGGAGAGGATCTCGTCGCGGCGGATATTGGTCAGGGAGACCTCAGCGGTTGGTGTCAGGAAGGCGGCTCCCTCATCGAAGCCGTACATGTCCTCCTCGAACTTCGGCAGTTGTCCGGTTCCCTCCATGCAATCGCGTCGTACCAACACGGGAGGAGCGATCTCGGTGTAGCCGTGAGATCTTGTTTGGAGATCGAGCAAGAAATTGATCAAGGCCCGCTCGAGGCGAGCACCGGCTCCGGTGAAGAGGATATATCCGCTTCCGCTGATCTTGGCGGCGCGCTCGAGATCGAAGAGGCCGAGGCGTTCCCCGATCGCGACATGATCTTCGGGATTCATGGGTGAGGGTTCGCCCCAATGTTTGATGGCCACATTGGACTCCGCATCGCTTCCCTCGGGGAGGCCAGGTGCGGGCAGATTGGGAACACGAAGCAATAAGTCGCGCTGCTCAGCATCAAGCTCCGAAGCGGTCCGGCCCAGTTCCTCCATCTCCTCGGAGAAACCCTTTACCTGATCCTCAAGGGCCGAGGAGTCGCCTCCCGACTTCTTGAGGCCGCCGATCTCCTTGCTCAACCTGTTCTTCTCGGCCCTGAGGTGCTGAACCCGCGTCTCGCTCTCGCGCCGCCGTGCATCAATGGCCAGGATCTGATCAACAATCTCAGAAAACTGCGGGGAACGAGTGCCCAGCCTCGCCTTCACGGCCGAGGGGTCTTCACGGAGGAGGCGGATATCAAGCATGGAGAAATATTAAAGGCTTCAGGGTAAAGGCTGAAGGCTAAAATCTTTCCCTTTTCCGCATTTCACTTTTGGCCTGTAACCAGTAGATTCAAACGATTATGCCAGCCCAGTTCCGAGACTATTACGAGACCCTAGGAGTTTCGAAGACAGGATCAGCCGACGAGATTAAGAGTGCCTTTCGCAAGCTTGCCCGGAAGCATCATCCCGATCTTGCAAAGGACAAGAAAGCCGCTGAGGAAAAATTCAAAGAGATCAACGAAGCCTATGAGGTCCTGAGCGATCCCGAGAAGCGTAAGAAATACGACGAGTACGGATCCAATTGGCAGAATGCCGGTGCCGGTAATGGATTCCGATCGGGTGGCAATGGTGGGGCAAGTCCCTTCGGTTCCGGCATGGGTGGAGGTGCTGGTTATGGGGGTGGAGATGCCTCAGACTTTCATTTCGGAGGGACCGGTTACAGTGACTTTTTCGAGCAGTTCTTCGGCACACGACGTGGTCGAGGTTACAGCGGCGGTGGCGGCGGGGTTGATTTTGAGGAGACTCCGCAGCGAGGGAGGGATGTCGAGGCCGATATCCTGGTGACTCTTGAGGAGGTGCTCCAAGGGGCGACACGCCAGATCTCCTTTCGCAAAGGCAACTCCCCTCAAACCCAGACCTACACGGTCAAGATCCCGAAGGGAGTCCGTGAGGGGCAACGAATCCGTCTTGCGGGTCAAGGGGGTGAGGGAGAGAAGCGCGGAGAGGCGGGGGATCTTTACCTCCGTGTGAAGCTCCAGCAGCACCCTGACTTTTCCTTCGACGGAGCCGATATTCTCCACGAGGTCGATGTCCCGGCGTGGCAAGCTGTCTTGGGCGGCGAACTTACCATCCCGACCCCTGACGGGCGGGCCAAGATCAAGATGCCTGCCGGTACCCAGAACGGGCGCAAGTTCCGCATCCCCGGACGTGGTCTGCCGGAAAAGAACGGTTCTCGTGGTGATTTCTACGCTGTCGTCGAGATCGCGATTCCGGAGAGCCTGTCTCCGGAGCAGAAGGCACTCTGGGAGCAGTTGGCCGCGCTAGGGTAAAGGACTTGAAGTATCGGGACGATCTCCCGACTTAGGTGGGTTCTATTTCAGAGGAATAACGATCCATTCGCGAGCGGTCAGGCTATTCATCGGAGCATAGACCCGCTGGGCCTCCTTAATGATAGCATTGTTGTAGACGTTAGCGCCGATGCTTAGCCATGAGGCCGTTTCCTTGCTTGTGAAGCTGGAGATTTCCGTAAACTTCCATTTCTCTCGGTGATCGATGAAAGGGATCAGAAAGAGCATTGCCTGCTTGATGCTTCCGGTGCCGTTGGGAGCCACATGGTTCCAGAGGTTGATACCAAGGTTTTGAGCGACAAGGGCATTCCTGCAGAGGTATTTGAGGTTCATGGAGCAGTAGTGCCAACTGGTCCTGCGCTCCTCCTCCAGTGGCATCTGCCCGTCGGCACGGATTTGTGAGTCCATGCGGGCAGGGAGTGACGTTGCGAGGATTTTGGTCGCCTCCTTGAGGTTACCCGAAGCTATCAGCACGGAGACAAGCTGCAGGTCATAGGTGACACCATGATTGTTAGGCCATGACCTTTCATCTTTCCCGTTCTTGCTGGTCACCATCCAGTGCGCGTATTGACAGAACCATTGCTGCATTCCGGAGCTGTCCTTGGCATCCCATGCACTACTCGAAGAGAGGAGGGTGATGGAATCAGTGAGTTCATGGAAGCCGAGCGTATCGATGATTCCGATGCCGCGCCCCGTGTTTACTCCCGGGATTGCCTGGGAGTGGTTCATGTTTGGGTTCATCCTTGTCTTCGGATCCAGGAAGAAAGTCCTGAGAAAGCATGTTGCGGAGGAAGCGTACTTTTCATCGCCCGTGATGCGGTAGGCGAGGGAGAGATTTACAACGGCTTCAATCATCCCCGTCAGTTGTCGATCATCGGAGAACAACTTGCGTGACGGGTTGTGTTCACCATCCCTGCGGATATAGGGAAGTCCGTTCGGTTTTTTGGGATCAGGCCAGTAGTAAGGGGCCGTGCTGAAGTAGTCATGGGGATTTGGAGCGCCCATGGAGCGCTTTAACTTATTATTAACGATGGTGAAGGATGGCCGAGTCAGGGCCCGATCAGCCTCATGAAGAATCCCTTGTGCTAATTTCCCCTCGGCACTCTGGAAGTCCTTTTCAGTGACTACTTTCTCGAGGCAGTCGAGGCGTCCGGATTGGAAGAGATAGAGTTTTCCTGAATCGGAAGTTGTTGGTGCGAGTTCGGCTTTCGCGATCGGAGCCCCGAGGGCAAGCAGAAGCGAGAGGGCGGAGATCAGGAGTTTTTGCATGGGGGAGTGGGAAGGAAAAGAAGCGTTAAAACCGCAATGTTGCTACTGCTTTGGGAGTAAGGAAAATTTCAGGGAGGAAAGGGAAAAAGTTACTAGGAAGAGACCCTTAAATCACTCCAAGAGCCTTTTTCAGGAAAGCGATGACATCTGATCCGTTATCACGTTCCAAAGGTTTTTTATTCTTCGCGTTGGCATACTTGAAGGAGAAGGAGTGCCCCGCCTTCTCAAGAAGTATGATTTGCGTTTGGACTCCTGCTTTTTGAAGGGATTCGTGAAGGCTAATCGATTGGTCCCGATCGACAGACTTATCCTTCTTGCCTTGCAGGATGATGGTAGGAGGAGTCTGCGAGGAGATATGATTGATGGGGGAGGCTACTTTTGCGGCCTCGGCGTCGCCAAACATGAGTTGGATGAGTTCATTGATTCCGATCAGTTCACCGGGGGTTCCCTCGGCATCGGTTTTCTTCCGATTGGGAATATCGCTGACGCCATACATGTCGACCACGGCGCCCACCTTGTCGGAGACTCCCGGATAGGGGTTCTGTGGAGCAAGTGAGGGATCGTCACCAGTGTATCCAACCATCAGGGCCAGATGCCCTCCCGCAGACCCGCCCAGCACGGCGATCTTGTCCGGATCAACCCCATACATCTTGGAATTCGTCCGAAGGAACCGGACGGCATTCTTGCAATCCTTAAGATTGGCAGGGTATTTGCCGTTCGGGGTTAGGTCGTAGTTCACGCTTGCCGCCACGAAACCATTCTCTGCGAGGGTCGTGCCGATCTCGATTTCACGGGCCTGACGCTTGTCTCCTTTGGTCCATGCTCCCCCGTGGATGAGGATCACGGCAGGTGACAGGATTCCGAGCGGTCTGTTTTTTGGAAGGTAGAGATCGAGTTTTTCAGCCCTTGCCGGTTTGAGATAGGGCACATCACCACGGGTTTCCACGGTGGCGGGTGGATTGGCGAACCAATCCTGCTCTTTCTGGCTGATCGTATTATCCTCAGCCAAAAGATTGGCTGAAAGGAGACATGCGAGCACAGGAAGCCAAAGCTTGGGGGAAATTTTTTTCATCCTTTGGATGATTTCATGGTGAAGACACTTCATCGATACGAAAGACAAACCTGAACGTCTTTCAAGGCCTGCTTGTGGCAGGTTCATACTCGAAGTGGGCAAAGATGGCTTTTTGATCAGATTGCTTCCCCCGTGAGGAGGCATAGAGGCCGATCATGGCACCGGTGAAGTGCCCGGGAGGAGCAGTGGCGATGGCTGGTGCATCGGAGGTAGCGATCGTTTTCCAATCTCCGCTGCCCTGTTTAAAGGCGAAGTTCAATTTCGGAAACATCATTGAGATCCGGAGTTCCGTGCTCGAATCGGGTTTGATTGTATGTGAAGCAAGCCGATTGGTTCCCTCATAAACGGAGACTTGGGAGCTATTTCCCGGATTCTCAACCACCAGCGTCCAGCAGGCGACCGAAGATCGTTCGATGGCGAGGCCTGCACATTCCCCAGGGGAAGTTGGTGTGATGCTAAGGCTCGTTGAGGTCGTGCAATCCGGTTCCGTAATTCTGATTCCCAGAAAAGAGGGTTGGTTTGTTCCGGAAATCTCATCAGGACGTAGTTGAAGTGAGATACCTCCCCCCTTTTTTGGAAAGCTCCACCACGTGGAATTTGGGGTGCGGATCATGCTCCATTCTGGAGAGAGCAATCGATCCTGGAAGTCTGTACGGAATTTCCCAGTCACTGGATTGGTGTTGCTGGGATCCGGCGAATCGATCATGAAGTCAGTACGTCCGGGGTGGGAGGGGTTCACAATTGGCCATTGGCCCGACCAATCGACAGGCTCAAGAAAGGTCTCGCGTCCCATCGGGCTTTTACCATCTTCCCCGCGCACACCTAGGAAGACCATCCACCATCGTCCATCAGTTCCCTGAACGAGATCAGCATGCCCGGTGCATGTGATGCCTGGAGTGCGGTCCTTTATCTCCATCCTTTGCGTGAGGATTGGGTTTGAGGGATTCTCTTCCCAAGGCCCGAGCGGGCTGGAACTCCTCCAAATCGAGACGGCATGATTCTTTCCGGTGCCTCCGTGGGAAAGCAGTAGATAATAGATGCCCCCTTTTTTATAGAGGTGCGGCCCCTCAAAGTTGCTGACTGACCCGAGCTTTCCGGTGCTGAAATAGGGGGCTGAATCAAGGATTCCTTGCGGTCCTTCAAGTTGCCACGTCTTCAGATTGAGTTTTTGGATCCAAATAACACGGTGTTTTTCATTCAAAAGTTTTTCCGGTTTGACGTTTCCGCACATATAGACGCTCCCGTCATCGTCAAAAAACAGGGAGGGATCGATTCCCTTTGCTTGATCAATCCAGTGAGGGAGAGACCAGGGACCGGAAGGGTTGGTTGCGGTGACAATAAAGTCACCCTTCTGGTTTGTTGCTCCCGTAACTGGCGAAGTTAATGTCGTGACCATATAAAAAGTGCCGTCATGGAAGCGAAGTGTGGGGGCGTAGATTCCGCCGTCACATCGGGCTCGGTTAAGATCGAGTTGATCCCTGCGATCTAGAGCGTGGCCGATAGGGTTCCAATGGATCAGATCCCTGCTCTGATAAATCGGAACCCCCGGGAAGTATTCGAAACTTGATGTGGCGAGGTAGTAGTTATCGCCAACCCGGCATATCGAGGGATCCGGATGGAATCCCGGGATGATCGGATTGAATGCCTTGGCCTTGGCTGGTGGTCGAGAAGGACTGGGGAGAGTCGCTCCCTTCTGGTCGGGGGAGTTTGTTGATGAAGTTTTTTCCCCATGGAGGGAAACCAAACCAGCAAGCAGGAGCAGGAGAATCGGAGGGGATATTCTCATTTTTTGGGGGGCTTTTGAGGCCCTTTGATTTTAATCCAAGGGTAACTCCACAGTCACCGAAGTCGTCTTGCGCTTCACGTCCTCATCGATCTGGAGCGTCTGTTGGACTTCCGGTTTGACCGGTCTGTCCCAGAAGTAACGGCGCAGGAGGACCTTCAGGGTGGCAGTGAGAGGAACTGCCAGCAGGGCGCCGAGCAGTCCGCCAAGCAGGATTGTCCAGGCAAAGACCGAGATGATGATTGTCATCGGATGGAGTCCGACGGAGTTACCGATGATCTTGGGAGAGATGAAAATCCCGTCGAGATTATGGGCGATTACGAAGATAACCAGAACCCAGATGGGATGGATGAGGTCCCCATACTGGGCGAGGGCAATGAGGAGAGCCGGTACAAGGCAGAGCACCATACCCAGATAGGGGATCAGGCAGAGAATCCCGACCATGAGGCCGATCAGGAAGGAGAAATCGAGCCGTACAAAGATAAAGAGTGAGATGCCCACGATGGCCCCGTCGATCAGGCTTACCAGAAGTTGTCCTCGGAAGAAATGGATCAGGTAGTCATTGATTTCATTGAAGAGGGAGACAATCTCCTCCTTAAGGGGTGATGATCTGAGGGGGAGATATCGGCTCCAGTTGGAGCCAATCTTTGGAGACTCAAGAAGAAAGAAAAAAAGGAAGACCGGGACAAGGATGAGGCTAAGCAGGAAACCGAGGATGCCGAAGACCCCCCCGATGCTCTTCTGCAGGAAGGATCCTGAGGCCGAGGCGATGGAGGGGAGCTTTTCCTGAAACCAAGCGATGCTGTTGTTTGCGAGTTCAATACCGTAGAGTTTAATGCTCTCGGGTGTGAGTTCCTGCAACGGGGAACTGTGTGCCGGCGACGATGCTCGGAGGGCAGCCAGTCTCTGTAGTTCCGACGCTGATTGTTTGGCGAGTGACGAGATGCTTTGGCTGTAGGCGGGAAGTTTGCTTGCGAAGATGCTTCCCTGATGCTCAAGCGCCGGGGCGATCGTGATGCCGATCAGTACCAAGCCCGCAGTGAACAGCGCAAAGACCAGAATCACGGCCCAGGTGCGACGGAAGTGCCAGTGGCAGAGCAGTCCCACGACCGGTGTCAGCAGATAAGCCAGGACAGCGGCGATGGCGATCGGCGTGAGCACAGGCTTGAGATAACCGCAGGCCGAGACCACGCACCATCCTACAAGGATGATGACGGCCACGATGGCCAACCCTGCGAGAGCCGTCAGGGCTGACCAGCAGAGCTGTTTCTGAAAGCGGGTGGGGGAATTGTTATCGGTATAGGCCATGGGGATTCACTGGAATTACTCTCTTTCTCCCGACTTGTCCAACCTGCTCCCTGTGGGAATGTGGGCCTCTCTCTCTGCCATGATAAGATCCATGCTGATATCGTGTGATTCCATCGGGACTGATTCCACAATCTGCCAGGGCCAGGCGACGCCGATCTTAAGGCCCCTAAACGCAGGATGCCCAAGCAGGCGGTCATAAAATCCCTTTCCTCGACCGAGTCGTCGCCCCGATGTGTCAAAGGCAACTCCGGGAACAAGGACCATGTCGATCTCAGCTATCGAAGCCGCTTTCCAAGATCCGGGATCAGGCTCACTCAGCCCGAAGGGACCCGAAATCCAACGACTTCCCGCGAGTCGGCGGTAAACCGCGATCTCGTTCCCCTCGATTCTTGGGAAGAAAAAGTTTCTACCGCATCCGGCCTGCTCTTCGGCCAGCACCATTAGGTCGGGCTCACCGGGCAACGGAGAATACATCAGGATGTTCCGTGATTGATTCCATGCATCGAGAGCCATGATCAGTGTGGTCAATGACTTCGAGTTCACCGCAGGAGACCCAAGGGACAGTATTCTGATTTTCTCACGCAACCTTTGCTTTTCGGCCTGAATCATACACCTTGTATAAACACTTTAGGTGACACCATGGTCAAAAAACTTCTTCTCAAAGGCACCCAGGAGATCAGAAAACGGGTGGCTGGAGGGACCAAAGTAAAAAGCAAGACCAAGCCCGAGCACCATGTTTCCATGAAGTTGGGGGAGGGGTGGCACAGGCGCAACTTTCTCACCGAGGTAATCATCCCCTCGCTCTTCTCACCGCGCGAAGTCGCGGCGGCCTCAGCACCGCTCCCCGAGTTGTTGCCCGGTCAGATCGGGATCACCTGGATCGGTCATGCCTCCTTCCTGATCCAGACTCCGGATCACTCCATCCTGATTGATCCGAACTGGGCCAAGTGGCTCAAGGTCGTCAAGCGTCTCAAGGAACCGGGATTAAAGATCCATGAACTCCCTGCGATCGATCTTGTGCTCGTCAGTCACGCACACTTTGACCACCTCGATAAAAAAACCCTAAGGGCCATCGCTTCCAATCAACCGGTTGTTGTTCCCGAGCACGTCGGTGATCTCGTGCACGGTCTAGGATTTAACCGCGTCCATGAACTCAAGCGCTGGGAGTCCATGGAGCTGGGATCTTTGAAGATCACCCTGACCCCGGCCCATCACTGGGGAGCGAGGATGCTCCATGACAAGCACCGTGGATTCGGCGGCTTCCTGATCGAGTATGCAGGACGGACCATCTTTCATTGTGGTGACAGTGCCTGGTTCGAGGGATTTGAGGAAATCGGAGGACGCTCCAAGATCGACATCGCCCTACTCCCGATCGGGGCCTACGACGCCCCGACAGGCAGGGATGTCCACATGAATCCCGAGGAAGCCCTCCGGGCCTTCACCTCTCTCAAGGCGGGACTCATGATCCCCATGCACTACGGAACCTTCCGACTCGGCTTCGAACCGATGGACGAACCTCCCGACCGCCTCTTGGGTCATGCACGGTCAAAGGGTATCGATGAGAAAATCAGGATTTTGAGGGAAGGGGAATCAACGGTTTTTTAGGAATAAAAAAAGGCGTTGCTCCCTTCATGGAGACAACGCCTCTTTCTTTGAATTCCTGAAAGTCTAAAAGACCCCGGCCTTCAGGCTCTTTTTTGTCTTACTTCTCGAGCGCCTTGTTCCAGGCTGCGATCTGAGTGGCTTGGGCTGCGAAGAGAGCCTCGGGTGAATCGATGATCTCGATCGAGGTAATCTTGTCACCTTGCTTGATCGCATTCACGACATCCTGATCTTTCTGGCTGTCCACCGCCCCGAAGATTGAGTGCTTCCCGTCGAGCCACGGGGTCGGGACATGGGTGATGAAGAATTGGCTGCCGTTCGTTCCTGGTCCGGAATTAGCCATCGAGAAGAGACCTCCCCGGTTATGCTTGAGTCCGGGAGCGAACTCATCGGCAAACTTATAGCCCGGTCCGCCCATGCCGGTGCCGGTCGGATCTCCACCCTGAATCATGAAATCAGGAATGACCCGGTGGAAGGTGATCCCGTCGTAAAATCCGCGGCGGGCTAGGTTGAGGTAGTTGGCAACCGTGATCGGGGCCTTGCTGGCATACATGGTGGCATGGATGTCACCCTTGGAAGTGTGCACGGTGATGCGGATGTCCTGAACGGATTCTGCGGGGGAGGAGGCCCCGGCAATTCCGGGGGCCATGAAGAGTGTCGTCGTCAAGGTTGTGGTCAAGGTGGAGGTTAGGGCGAAAAGTGTCTTTTTCATTGGATAACTATTGGGTACCAGAGAAGGGTGCCAAAGAAAGCCAAAACACCCAAGAATTTGAAATCTCTCAAAACTTCAAAGAAGGTCTCCGTAAAAACCTCCGTTAAAAATAAAAGGGAGAAAGGGGGCAATAAGAAAGCCTCCGCATCGCCCCTTCACGTTGGACTTGTCCAGATGAGATGCACAAGTTCTTCTTCGGAAAACCTCAGGACAGCTGAGCGCCTGATCCGGGAGGCGGCGAAGAAGGGTGCGACGGTTATCTGCCTGCCTGAACTTTTTCTCAGCGAATATTTCTGCCAGAGCGAGGATCATGAATATTTCAAGCTTGCGGAAGCGATCCCCGGTCCCTCGACAAAGTCCCTCGGTAAGCTCGCCAAGGAACTGGGCGTTGTCCTCATCGCTTCCCTCTTCGAGCGTCGGGCTCCCGGTCTCTACCATAACACCACGGCTGTCATCGAGGCCGACGGGAAGTATCTCGGGAAATACCGCAAGATGCACATACCCGATGATCCACTCTTCTATGAGAAGTTCTATTTCACTCCGGGGGATCTTGGTTTCCGTAACTGGAAGACCAGTGCTGGCGATCTTGGTGTCCTGATCTGTTGGGACCAATGGTATCCTGAGGCTGCACGGTTGACCGCGCTTCAGGGATCAGAGGTTCTCTTCTATCCCACGGCCATCGGTTGGCATCCCTCCGAGAAGAAGCAATATGGTGAAAACCAGAAAGCCGCTTGGCAGCTTGCCCAGCGCGCCCACGCCCTCGCTAATGGCTGCTATGTTTGCGGAGTCAATCGCATCGGCCACGAGAATCCAGCGGGTGGTGATGGCTTGGAGTTCTGGGGAGGAACCTTTGTGGCGGCACCAAACGGTCAGATCATTGCGGAGGCTCCCGCTGACAAGGAGATGGTCCTTGTCGTGGAGATCGACCGTGGCTTCATGGACACCCAGCGCACACACTGGCCATTCCTGCGCGACCGCCGCATCGATGCCTACGGCGGGATCGAAAGACGTTTCATTGACTAATGGCGGGCATCCCTACCGAGTCGTTTCCTGATCAGGTCAGGGACTACCGTCTCCTGATGGAGAGGTGGTTGGATCTGGTAAAAACCAATCCCACGCTCCAGCTCTCGACCTTTTGCAATGCTGGAGGATATCCCCTCATGGTTGTGGAGTCGGAAGCTTGGGATCGTCGTAAACCATCGGTCTACCTGTCAGCCGGTATCCATGGGGACGAACCGGCACCGGTCGAGGCCCTGATCTGTTGGGCAGAGGACTCGTTGGGCAAGTTCTCAGGACGGAGTGGTGCCAGGGGTTGGAAGAACTGGAATTTGCAGATCTTTCCCTGCCTGAATCCCTGGGGACTTGAACGCAATATTCGCTTCGATGCCGAGGGGCGTGACTTAAACCGCTTCTACAACTCCAGGAAGGTTCCCCAAGTCAACGCGCAGCTCTCGCTGATGAAGGGACGGGAGTACGACCTGGCGATCACTCTGCACGAGGACTACGATGCCCGAGGATTCTATCTTTACGAGGTGTCGGCGGCACGACCGCACTGGGGTGAGTCCTTATGCAGTGAGATCTCCCCCATACTCCCAACTGATCCACGCAAGAAGATCGACGGGCATGCGGCAAGGAATGGACTGATCCGCCGTAAAGTGAATCAAAAGATAATGAAGGGTCATCCAGAGGCATTCCTGCTCCATTTTTTGCATGCCAAGCGCACCTTCACGCTGGAGACTCCTTCCGAGGAGGCCCTAGCAAGGCGTGTCCGTCTGCAGCGGAAGTTCCTTGAGGTTGCCCTCAAAAAGTTAAAACTCTCTATGGCTTCCCTCAAAAAAAACGATTAACCCTAGATTCCAAGCCAACGCAAGAGATCACACGAAATGAGCACACCCAAAGATTCCACACGATCCGCGACGATCGATCGAAAGACCAGTGAGACAGCCATTTCCCTGAAGCTAAATTTGGACGGGGAGGGAATTTCCCAGATCAATACGGGCATTCCTTTTTTCGATCACATGCTCACCCTCTTTGCCCGTCATGGCCTGGTGGACCTCAAGGTTGAGGCCAAGGGAGACATCGACGTGGACTACCACCACACCGTCGAGGATGTCGGACTGGCCCTCGGAGCAGCCCTCTCTCAAGCATTGGGTGACAAAGCGGGAATCCGCCGCTACGGCTCTGCCTACGTCCCGATGGATGAGGCACTGGCCCGCGTCGTCGTGGACTGCAGTGGCCGTCCCTTCCTGGCCTACGAGGCCCCCCGAGGAGTGGAGACGATCGGCCTCTTCCCCTTTCAACTCGTTGAGGAGTTCCTCCGCGCCCTGAGTGTCCAGGCTGGACTAACGCTTCATGTCTCGATCCTTGCCGGACGTGATGCCCATCATATGGCTGAGGCGGTCTTCAAGGCTCTCGGAAGGGCTCTTGATGTCGCCATCTCTCACGATGCCCGTGTGAAGGGAATCCCCAGCACCAAGGGGATTCTGTGAGTTCAGGGAAGTCTCCAGTCCTGGGACTTGTCGATTACGGCAGCGGAAATCTCCGCAGCGTCCGCCAAGCCATCGAGCAGGCCGGTGGACACTGTGTGATGGTGAACTCTCCTGATGATGCCGTGAATTGCTCGGCATTGATCGTCCCTGGTGTCGGATCCTTCGGTGATTGCGCACGACAACTTCGGGAAGCAGGCCTCTGGGGCGTCATCAAGGAGTGGATTTCCGCCGATCGTCCGTATCTAGGAATTTGCCTGGGTTACCAACTTCTCTTTGAATCGAGCGAGGAGTCACCCGGCGTCGAGGGCTTCGGTGCTTTGAAAGGACGGGTCGTTCATTTTTCCGGAGGGGGGGCAGGTAGTGAGGGCCTGAAAATTCCCCACATGGGCTGGAATCAACTTCATATCTGCAAGCCCTCCGATCCTCTCCTGAAGGGATTTGAAGAAAATCCGGATTTCTACTTTGTGCACTCCTACTATCCCGTTCCGGAGGATTCCTCGGTGGTCACCTCGACCTGTGCCTATGGTGTGGAGTTTTCCGCAAGTGTGACCAGAGGCAACTTGAGCGGCGTCCAGTTTCACCCTGAGAAGAGTCAGTCACTCGGTCTCGAAATGCTCCGGAATTTTATCTCGTCGCTCACTCCCAACCCCTAGCTCTTAGGTCTCTTTTCTCATGCTCCTCTATCCCGCAATTGACATCATGGGTGGTCAGGTCGTTCGTCTTGAACGAGGTGAAGCCGCCAAGAAGACCGTGTATGGCACGGATCCCGTGGCCATGGCTCTGAAATGGGAGGCCGCCGGTGCTGATTGGATCCATCTCGTCGATCTGGATGCCGCCTTCGAGGGAGTAAGCCGGAATCTTGAGGTGATCCGGGCGATCGTTTCTGCTGTCTCCGTCCCGTGCGAACTGGGTGGTGGCATGCGGGATGCCTCCTCGATCGAAGCAGGTCTTGCGACGGGTGTCCGCCGCGTGATCATCGGGACCAAGGCGGCAGAGCCGGGGTTTCTGGCAGAGGCGGCTGGAAAGTTTGGCCCTTCACGCTTGGCTGTCGGGATCGATGCCAAGGATGGGAGGGTTGCGGTCAAGGGATGGGTCGAGACCATGGAACTCAGTGCGCTTGATCTGGCCCGTGAGGCTCTCAATACGGGCATCCGGACGATCATCTATACAGACATCGCCACAGATGGGATGCTCCAGGGTCCGAACATCGCCGCGATGCGTGAGATGGCCACGGAGGTGCCTTGCGATCTGATCGCCAGCGGAGGAGTCTCCGGTCCGGAGGATGTGCGTCAGCTTGCCGGTGTATCGGGACTTCACGGTGTCATCATCGGTCGGGCCCTTTACGAACGAAGGATGCCTGAAGATCTGAGAACGATCCTAGGCTGAACCTCTCCAAGGTTTTCGGTTTATAAAACCCGATGTGGCTATTGATGGGGGGTTGTTTTAGCTTTTTAGTTTTCCATTTTCAGCATTTGCTTGTGACATGGCTCGCTCTTTTAACGAACTCAACGAGCAGGAGATTCTCTCGCTTGCCATCAACGCCGAGGAGGATGACTCACGCATCTATGGTCAGTTTGCTGAACGTCTGAAGGCGAACTATCCTGAAACCGCAAAGACGCTTCTTGTGATGAGGGATGAGGAGTTGGGGCATTCCCATCGGCTCATGGAGACCTTCAAGGCTTCCTATGGAGAGAATCTCCCCTTCATCCGCCGTCAGGATGTGAAGGGTTTCCTCTCGCGAAAACCCCTCTGGCTCTCCCTCATCCTGACTGTCGATCAAGTCCGCAAGGAGGTGGAGACCATGGAGTATGAGGCGAGGAACTTTTATGAGGCTGCTTCGAAGCGAACCACGAATCTCTCTGTCAGAAAATTATTGAACGAACTCGCTCTGGTTGAAGCCTCCCATGAGGAAATGGCTGCTGGCTTCCGCGAATCGATGGAGAAGAGAGGGGTGCTGGATGTCGAGCGTGAGACGGAGCGCAGGATGTTCATCCTGCAGTATATCCAACCCGGATTGGCCGGACTCATGGACGGATCCGTCTCGACGCTTGCTCCGGTCTTTGCAGCCGCCTTCGCAACGCGAGACAGTCACGACGCCTTTCTGGTAGGCATGGCCGCCTCGATCGGAGCCGGAATCAGCATGGGGTTTGCAGAGGCTCTTTCCGACGATGGTGTGCTCAGTGGCCGTGGGCATCCCTACATCAGGGGAACGATCTGCGGTCTGATGACCACGCTGGGTGGTATCGGTCACACGCTCCCCTTCCTGATTTCCGGGTTTGCAGTCGCGATGGCTGTCGCTGTTGCTGTCGTGGCTGTGGAGTTGGCCGTGATTGCTTGGATCCGTCACCGCTACATGGATACGCCTCTGATGGCAGCAACCTTTCAGGTGGTTGTGGGAGGGGTTCTGGTCTTCATCACCGGCATCCTGATCGGATCGGCCTGAATTCAGGAGCGCAGAGTTCTGCTGTAGTGGGAGATTTAGTCCTGCTTGAACTTCTCGTGGCCCTCTCTCTTGATCGCATTCACCGAGGATAGGAGAGATTTCGCTTTAGCGTAATTACCGGCTTTGACTGCGTCTTCAATCTTGGTGAAGGCATCAGAGAGCATATCCATCTGGGCACGGTAGTCGGTTAAAAACTTTGCCTTATCCGCGGCAGGAATCGTCTCAACCATCCTTGGATCGATGGACTTTGAGTCTTGGACTGCCTTCTTGAGTTTCTCAATAAGGTCTACGGAGGACTGCTGTTGAGCGGTATCAGTGACCTGCTGGGAGAGTTGTCTGGTTCCCTTGGCCAGGATCTTCATCTGGCGCTCCAAGAGGGAATTTCCCTCTTCGGCTTTCATAATTTGAGTAGAGGCAACGAGGGTGAGGGCGAGGATAAGGGAGGATGTTTTCATGGGAGGATTGTGGGGAATTTAATGGATGCTCCAATGAAGTCTTTAACCTGCAACCACGAGATTCACAAGACGTCCGGGAACGACAATCACTTTTTTAACCTCTTTCCCATCGAGAATTTCCAGAATGGCGGGATCGCATAAAGCTGTCTTTTCAACGCTCTCCCTGTCCGCTGAGGTTGGCACGGTGAGGTGCCCGCGAACCTTTCCGTTGATCTGAACGGCGTAGGTGATCTCATCGACAACCAGATACTCCTCATTCCAGTTGGGCCAGGAGGACTGCGAGGCCAGCCCAGCAAAGCCTGAATCAGGAAACTTTGTCCCCAGTCTCCACCAGATCTCCTCGCAAAGGTGCGGGGCGAATGGGCTGAGTAATCGCAGGAGGATTCTGAGTGACTCGATCGGCCTGGGTTTTGCCCCGGTGAACTCGTTCGTGCAGATCATCATTTGGGATATCGCCGTATTGAAGGCGAGTGATTCGATGTCCTGAGTCACCTTCTTGATGGTCGCATGGAGCACGCGTCGCTGGGTGCTGGTTAACTCCTGCTCTGCGAGGTCCTCGGAGATTCCCCAGTTACCCTCCTGATCCTCGGTCATGGCAAGACGCCAGACACGGGCGAGGAAGCGGTAGACACCCTCCACGCCGGTCATGCTCCATGGTTTACCATGTTCTAGCGGTCCCATGAACATCTCGTAGAGACGGAGAGCGTCGGCACCGTATTCACTGACGACCTCATCGGGGTTGACGACATTCCCTCGACTCTTTGACATCTTCTGGCCGTCGTCACCCAGGATCATTCCCTGGTTGACGAGCTTCTGGAAGGGTTCCGGAGTGGTCAGATGACCGAGGTCAAAGAGAACCTTGTGCCAGAATCTCGCGTAGAGGAGATGAAGGACCGCGTGCTCCGTCCCTCCCACATAGAGATCAACCCCGCCGGGCTTGGCACCATCTCCCATCCAATAGGATTCGGCTTCACGACTGATGAAGCGATCTTTGTTACCAGGGTCGCAATAGCGTAGGTAATACCAGCAGGAGCCGGCCCACTGGGGCATAGTATTGAGTTCTCGGGTTGCAGTCTCCGAGTATCGGACCCAATCACTGGCCTTTGAAAGGGGAGGTTCAGATGTTCCGGTTGGCTTGAAGTCCTCCATCTCGGGAGGTTCAACGGGCAGTTCCTCATGGCTGAGTGATCGATGAGAACCGTCTTCCCAGATGATCGGGAAGGGTTCGCCCCAGTAGCGTTGGCGGGAGAAGAGCCAATCACGCAACTTGTAGGTAATGGTTCCCCGGCCATAGCCCTTCTCCTTAAGCCATCGGATGATTTTTTTCTTCGCCTCGGTTGTGACGAGTCCGTCAAGGATCGGCGAGTTGATAGCGATCCCTTCTCCGATGAAACAAGCTTGTTGATCCGTCGGCAAGGCCTGATCCACTGCGTTGACAGCCCGGACAACCTCGATGATCGGAAGGTTGAATGTCATCGCAAACTCATGGTCTCTTTCGTCATGTGCCGGGACGGCCATGATCGCACCAGTGCCGTAGCCGGTGAGCACGTAGTCGGCGATCCAGACTGGGATCTTTTCTCCGTTAACCGGATTGATGGCCGAGGAGCCGAGTGGAACTCCAGTTTTTTCCTTGGCGAGATCCGTCCGCTCAAGGTCGCTCTTTGAGGAGCAGGCCTTTTTGTAGGCATCCACTGCTGCACGCTGTTCCGGCGACGTGAGGCTATCGACCAGCGGATGCTCCGGGGCCAGGACGATATAAGTTGCCCCGAAGAGTGTGTCCGGTCTTGTCGTGAAGATGGTGACTTCGGCTTGGGATCCCTCGATCGGGAAGCGAACCTCGGCTCCCTCGCTACGACCGATCCAGTTACGCTGGAGTTGCTTGATCGAATCCGGCCAGTCAAGTCCATCAAGATCCGAGATTAGTCGCTCCGTATAAGCAGTGATCCGAAGCATCCACTGACGCATGGGACGCCGCTCGACGGGGAATCCGCCCACCTCACTTTTCCCGTCGACCACCTCTTCATTGGCCAGGACCGTTCCCAGTTCAGGGCACCAGTTCACTGGTTTGTCCGAGACAAAGGCAAGGCGCACGCTGTCGGGATCATTTCCGAAATACAAGGAGATCGGTTCGGCTCGGTTGGTGGCCGGATTCACCCAAGAATTGTAAAGTTGCAGGAAAATCCACTGGGTCCAACGGAAGTATCCGGGATCCGTCGTGCTGATCTCCCGGGACCAGTCGTAGCTGAATCCAAGCGACTGGAGTTGTGTGCGGAAGCGATCGATGTTTTTTTGGGTCGTGATACGCGGATGCTGCCCCGTCTTGATTGCGTATTGCTCGGCAGGAAGACCGAAAGCATCCCAACCCATGGGGTGAAGGACATTATCACCACACAGGCGGCGATACCTGGCCAGGATATCCGTCGCCGTATAACCCTCGACATGGCCGACGTGGAGGCCATCCCCGCTGGGGTAGGGGAACATATCGAGGACGAAATACTTGCTGGCTTCAGGCCGGAAATCCGTATCGCCGGGGTTGGCAGCTCTGAAGGCATTTATCTCCATCCAATGTTTCTGCCATCGGGCTTCGAATTCAGTAAAGGGATAGTGCTTGCGGGTAAGGGACATCTCGTTGGAACGTTGGATCACCATGAGACCCGAAAACCCCGCATCCGCCAAGCCGCTCTCTTCCGAAAAGCCCAAGATTCTTTTGGCCACCCGAAACCGCCATAAGACAGTCGAGATTCAGACGATGCTTGGGGAGGGGGTTATTGTAAGCGATGTGACCGGAATGCCTCACCTGCCTGAGGTCGAGGAGACGGGTGTTACCTTCGAGGAGAACTCCAAGCTTAAGGCCGAGGGGATCTCCCGGCATATGAGCGGGATTGTCTTGGCAGACGATTCGGGCCTTGAAGTCGATGCCTTGGGGCGCGAACCGGGAGTCTATTCGGCACGCTATGCCGGTCTTGATTGCAATGATGAGGCCAACACAGCGCTTGTTCTTAAAAAAATGCAGGGGTTTCCCGAGGAAGTGCGATCGGCTCGCTTTCGCTGTGTCTTGGCCGTGGCGGAGAATGGGATCACCCTTGCTCTCTTCGAGGGCACCATCGAGGGGATGCTGGCCCACGAGGTGCGGGGTGAGGGGGGGTTCGGCTACGATCCGATCTTCATGCCGGTTGGCCATGAGAAGACTTTCGGCGAGCTCTCTGCTGAAATAAAACACGGCATGAGTCACCGCAGTCGCGCCCTCAAACAGTTCCAGGAGTGGTGGATCGCCAGATCATCGTAAAAAAACCAAGGGGATTCTTCTGGTCAGGGTTGCCATGCCATGGTCGCCCTGATTTTTTCAGAATGAATTTTACGATGAAAAACTCTGGGAAGTCCCTCATTTAAGGAGGCCCGATCTTCTCGTCTTTCAGGCGGGAACTGGAGAAGCCAATCCCCCCGTCGGGTAATCAGGTTTGATCGGCTTGCTCACCTCGCTTGGAGTGTCGCTCGGCGGAGGGGGCAGTGGAGGAGGTTTTTGTGCGATCACAGGAGGATTGCGCATGTGTCCGAGATTGATGAGATCCTCAATCTGAGAGCCCTCGAGCGTCTCAAATTCAAGAAGTGCCTTGGCAATCAACTCCACCTTGTCCTGCTTGGACTTTAGAATTTCAGTGGCCTGATTGTAGGCATCGTCGATGAGGCGCTTGACCTCGGAGTCGATCTGCTGCGCGGTGGATTCGCTATACTCACGGGCCCTCGACATGTCACGCCCGAGAAAGACCATCTCGTTCTCCTCACTGAAGCGGATCATTCCCAGATTGCTCATTCCCCATTCGCAGACCATGCGACGGGCAAGTTTCGTGGCTTGGGCGATGTCTCCGGAGGCGCCGTTGGAGACGTCCCCAGTGAACATCTCCTCGGCAATGCGGCCTCCCATGGTCATGATGAGCATGGCAAGGGCCTCTTTTCGCTGGGTGGCGTATTTGTCTCCTTCGGGGAGATACATCGTCGCCCCGAGATATTGTCCTCGGGGTATGATCGTGACCTTGTGAAGGGGGTGGGTGTGGTCGATCACAACATTCAGCAATGCATGCCCCGCTTCGTGCCAGGCTGTGGATGTCTTTTCTTTCTCGCTCATTGCCATGCTGCGGCGTTCCTTGCCCCAGCGCACCTTGTCACGGGCTTCCTCCAGATCGCACTGCTCGATGGCCTTTTGTCCCTTTCTTGCGGCCATCAGGGCTGCTTCGTTCAAGACGTTGGAGAGTTCCGCCCCCGAGTAACCAGGCGTGCCCCGGGCGATGAGGCTGAGATCGACCTTCTCCGAGAGTTTCACCTTGCGGGCATGAACTGCGAGGATCTCTTCGCGTCCCTTGACATCCGGCAACGAGACGGTGACCTGACGGTCGAAGCGACCGGGGCGCAGGAGCGCCGGGTCCAGGACATCGGGGCGATTGGTCGCCGCAATGATGATGACTCCGTCCTGGGCGTCGAATCCATCCATCTCCACAAGAAGTTGGTTCAAGGTTTGCTCACGTTCGTCGTGACCACCCCCGACACCGTGACCGCGATGGCGTCCCACGGCATCAATTTCATCGATGAAAATAAGGCAGGGGGCGGACTTTCTGCCCTGCTCGAACATATCACGAACTCGGGAGGCTCCCACGCCTACAAACATCTCGACGAAGTCGGAACCGCTGATGTTGAAGAAGGGAACATCCGCTTCACCGGCAATCGCCCGAGCAAGGAGGGTCTTACCGGTGCCGGGGGCACCGATCATGAGGACACCTTTTGGAATCCGACCACCCAGTTTCTGGAACTTTTTCGGATCCCTGAGGAACTCCACCAACTCGACCACCTCTTCCTTGGCCTCTTCCACTCCGGCCACGTCCTTGAAAGTGATTTTATTCTTCTCACGGGCCAGCATCTTGGCCTTGCTCTTGCCGAAGTTCATGGCCCCGCGGCCAGCCATCTTGATTTGTGAGCGGAAGAAGAAGTAGAGGACGACAAGGAAGAGGAGAATGGGCAGGATGTTCAGGATGGTCGACGCAAGAACATTCGACTCGGGGCGGACATTGGGAGTGATGCCGGCCGCCGCCAAATCTTTTTCCAAGCTCGTTCCGTTAAAAGGCATGTAGACTGAGGTCTTGAACGGCGTGGGGATCTCTTCCGTGGCAGGAGGTATCTTTTTGCGGTAATAACCCGAGAGGTACTGGGTGTTCCTGCCCTCTTCAATCACAAGTTCGAGAGGTTTTTCGGCGGTGGAGATCACCTTCCCCTCCTTCAGCAAGGTATCGAATTTTGGAAGGGTGAGTTCCTCGGTGCTGGCGATCGTTGTTCCCCTGAAAAAGAGAGCCCCTCCGATCAAGGCCGTTGCGATAACGATCAGAACGAGTGATTTCCAGTTGAACTGTGGTTCCTGGGAACCCGGTTGGTTGGGATTGTTACGTTTGGGAGTGGGTGTGTCGTCTGGCATTGCTCTTAAGATCGGTCTCTGACTACATCAGATAACATAACCTACCGCCAATGCAAACTGCTCCCTCCATTTCCGGCGCTCTTCCCGGTGCCGGGATTACCCCGGAGAAGGCCCTTTTCAACCGGGGGGAGATGGAAAAATCCCTGGTCGTCTCGATCCACGATGTTTCCCCATCGACCCGCGGAGTCGTGATGCGGATGCTGAACGATTTGAAAGCTGTCGGCATACCGCTCACCTCACTGTTAGTGATCCCTGATCATCATCACCTTGGAAGAATCGATCTTGACCCTGATTTTTCCTCCTGGCTTGCCTCTCTTGTGGCGACTGGTCATGAGGCCGTCCTGCACGGATTTCATCATCTTAGGCGCAAGCATCAGGGCGAGGGGATGGTCACGCGTTTCGTCACACGCTCCTATACGGCCGGAGAGGGGGAGTTCTACGATCTGCCGTTCGAGGAGGCCTCTGAATTACTTAAGAGGGGAAAGGCAACCTTCGAGGCTTGCGGCCTCAATTCTCCTGGTTTTATTGCCCCGGCTTGGTTGCTGGGCCGAGAGGCCGAGCGAGCCGTGAAGGAGATGGGGTTCCGGTACACGACGGTGATCAACAGGGTCAAGGATTACGGGGAAGGAAGGGAGTTCCGTTCCCGAAGTCTGGTCTACAGTGTCAGGTCCCCTTGGCGGCGTTCCGTGAGTCTGCTCTGGAACGAAATGCTCCTGAGGGTTTTGAAAGATACCCCCTTGGTGCGTCTTGGCCTTCATCCTCCCGATTGGGAGCACCCCTCGATCCGCTCGCACATCCTTGGGCTTATCCGCAGGGCAATCACCGATCGACGGGTCACCACCTACAGGGATTGGCTCGACCTATGGCGTTCAAGCGTTCATGAAAGAGCGGACCTCCGATAGCCATGTCACGCGCCGATCTCCATCTTCATACCCGTCACAGCAGACGATCTTCCGAGTGGCTCCTTCGTCGACTCGACGTCCCGGCAAGTGTTTCCGACCCGAAGGTTCTGTATCTCAAGTTAAGGGAGGCGGGGATGGATTTCATCACCTTTACGGACGACGACTCGTTGGGAGGCTGTTTGGAAGTGGCCGATCTTCCCGGGGTGTTCCTCAGCGAATCGGTGAGTGCCCTCTTTCCCGAGGATGGTTGTCGAATTTCCCTCTTGGTCTGGGGAATCACTGAGGTTCAGCACAGGGAAATTCAGCAACTCAGATCCAACATTTATGAACTTCAGCAGTATCTTGCACAGAAAGAGATTGCGCATGGGGTGGCAAGTCCATTGAGGGGGCTTGAGGACAGGTTGCGTCCCGTTCATCTCATGCGTTTGGCTTTGCTCTTCCGCCACTTTGAGGGCGTGAACGGTCGGGACGGGACACTGATCACGAATGTTTCGCGATATCTTTTTGATTTGAGGCGGGAGGATATCGAACGCTTCTGCTCGGTGACCGGGCTTCAGCCGACGCACCGTGATCCTTGGGAAAAAGTCTGGTTCGGTGGCTCCGACGACCATGGTGGAAGGACACCCGGACATGCTTGGACAGAGACGCAACCGGTGCGCGATGTCGCGCAATTCCTGAAGCTCTTACGTGAAGGAAGTTGTGAGTCCCGCGGAAACTCCGGTTCCCCCCTCCGAACGGCTCTGGAGACGTATCAGGTTGCCTTCTCCCATGCGAAGGAGCGTCTGGCAGGTCATGCGGCCTCCCCGACACTACGCCTTGTCGAGAAGGCATTCGGCCGTTTCATGGAAGGCAGGGATCCAACGACATTCACTGCCGGTGAAAAGATCGCTTTTTTGGCACAGGGAATCGCCAGTGGAAAAATTTTCGAACTTGCCAATCCCGGCCCCCGGTCACTTTGGAAAGAGCTTTCCAATTCCATTCACGAACCGGCGATGAGAGCCGAATTGAACAAGGAACTCGAGGGGGTCGAGGAGCCTAGTCGAAGGGCCTTTCTCATGGCGAACATGATGGCAAGCCGTCTTGCCTACAGACTGACCCTTCAGTTCCTGCAGCAGCTTCTAGAGGGTCGTTTTCTGGAAAGCATCCAGATGATCGGCCCGGTTGTTCCGCTGGTTGCTCTCCTGAGCCCTTATCTCTACGCATTCAGGACACCCTCCCGATTCCGCCTCAGGGATGCAGCCACGGCTTTACGCAACGCTGTCCCGCAGGTCCTTCACAACACCAGACGGGCTTGGTTCACCGACACGCTGGATGATGTGAACGGTGTTTCGACGACGATCCAGCGCATGAGCGCGCAACTTGTGGCCAATGGAAAATTCGTTGAGGTCATGGTTTCGAGGAACGAGGTGTCGGTACCGGGAATACCCCTCAAGAACTTTCCTCCAATTGGTGAGTTCGAGCTTCCCGAGTATGAGTTGCAGAAGCTCAGCTTCCCTCCGCTTCTTCAGATCATTGATCACCTGCAGTCTGGAAATTTCACGGAAGTGATCATCAGCACACCTGGTCCTGTCGGATTGGCGGCGTTTGCTGCGGCAAGGGTCCTGGGGCTTCCGATTGTCGGGATCTACCACACAGATTTCCCTGAATATGTCAGAATCTTGACGGAAGACGGGTTGATGGAGTCGCTCACTTGGAACTACATGCACTGGTTTTACTCCCAGATGGACATGATTTATGTGAATTCCGACCACTACCGCCGTTGCTGGGTGGAGAGGGGAATTGCTCCTGAAAAACTTAGAATTCTCCCCAGAGGGCTCGACACCGGCCTTTTTCATCCCTCAAAAAAGAATCCTGATTTTTGGAAAAAACGCGGTCTGCGTGACGGCGAGGTGGGGGCGCTCTATGTGGGGCGTGTTTCCCGGGAAAAGAACCTGGACCTTTTTGCCGCAGTCATGAGGCGTCTCCTTTCAGCCGGTGTGCCTGTCCGACCTCTGATCGTGGGTGACGGTCCCTACGCTGTGATGATGAGGGAACTTCTTCCGGAGGGGATTTATACCGGAAGCCTCCATGGAGAGGAACTTTCGGCGGCTTATGCCTCTGCCGATTTCTTTGTCTTCCCAAGCACCACGGACACCTTCGGAAATGTGGTGATCGAGGCACAGGCCAGCGGATTGCCCGTGATTGTCTCGGATGTGGGGGGACCCAGAGATCTGGTGAATGATGGTGAGGACGGCTTCATGACAAAGGGACTCGATCTGGATGCACTCACCGCCGCGGTGAAGCAACTCGTTGATGATCCCGAACTCCGGCTCAAGATGGGAAGACTGGCGCGGGCACGGGTTGCCGTGCGGGATTGGTCACTTGCGGCGAGGCTCTTTTGGGAAGGGTCGCCCGAGTAGGCTTTCGATCAACTCGCAGTTGCGGGTCGTCGCTCCCTCATTGGGACGAAGGATGGAGGAGGCTGAATGGATCATCCCTTCCCGTAAGGTTGCATTGTCCAAAAGCTTTTCCACAGCCACGGCGATCGAGACCGCGTCGTCAGCGCGGATCAGGGCACCGGCTGCGGAAAGTCTTCCGGCCAGCGGTTCAAAGTTGCCGGTGTGTGGACCCGTGATCACGGGGCACCCCGCTTGCAGGGGTTCGATCATATTTTGCCCTCCGTAATTGACAGAGCATGGTAGGCTCTTGCCGACAAAGACCACCTTGGCCAAGGGATACCATGCCGAGAGTTCTCCCGTTGTGTCGAGCAACAGGACCTCCGAGGAAGCATCGTTATTCCCGGTGCGGAGAGAGCAGGAGAGCCCGATTGTTCGGAGTTCGCCCAGAATCTCCTGACGTCTTTCCACGTGACGCGGGGCGATCAGCAGACGCAGATTGGGTCTTTTCAAACGGAGGGCAAGGAAGGCTTTGGCAATTTCGGATTCCTCTCCGGCATGGGTGCTTGCGGCAAGAAACAAAGGATCTTCGGGACTCCAACCTGTCTCTTTTGGCAGGACTGACAGAGAAGTCTTCCCGTCGAGTTGGGGATCATGCTTCATGTTGCCGGTCCAGTGCAGGATTTCGGGGCGAATACCCAGGGAGATCCAACGTTCCCTATCCTCGATTTCCGAGAGCGTGATGAGTTGAAGATCATTAAAGAGTGGAGAGGTGATCCGTTGGAAGAAACGCATACGCGATTCGGAACGATTTGAAAGACGCGCATTGAGTAGGGCCGTTGGAATACCTAGAGCAGAGCATGCGGCGAGTCGGTTCGGCCAAATGTCCGCCTCCACCATCAAGAGCGCCGAGGGAGCCAACTTTTTCACGAGATGCGAGGTTAGGATGGGAACGTCGACCGGATTTGCCATGGGTTCGAGCCATTCCGATGACTCCTTCACAAGAATCTTCAAGCCGGTCGGTGTGGTGCTGCTGATCAGGAAGCGGGCATCGGGATTGCGTTCCCGGTATCGCCGGGCAAATCGAAGTCCGATGCCAATCTCTCCAACGCTCACCGCATGAAGCCAGATCCGCCCCTTGCCGATTCGATCAACAGTCTGCCGGTGGATGATTCCAAAGCGCTGAGCAAGCTTGATTCCGTATCCCCCGCGGCGTCGATTCCTGAGAAGATATCCGGGAAGCAGGATCAGCAATGCCGGAACAAAGAGGAGATTGTAGATGAACAGGGAGATTCTCTTCATGCTGGTCTCCTCAGGATAAGGATACGGGACTCACCGTAATTTCTGTCCGATAGAATATCCCACAAACCCAGTGAGGGAAGGGGTTGGCGTCGCTCACACTCTAGGACAAGCAGGCCTTCTATTCCGAGTGATTTGGTAACGGATGCATGGCCAAGAAGAGCGTCCGCTGGATTCTCCTCGCCTCCCTTGAAATGCTTCAGATACGGCGGATCCGCCAGGATCACATCGAGGCTGTCCGCTCCAAGATAGAGATCCATGTAGCGAAAAGCATCCATCTGCTGGACGTTCCCCTCCAGTCGTGTCGCCTTGAGATTTCGACGGATAAGGGCGACTGTCGGCCCGTGGTGCTCGACAAAAATTGCGGATGAGGCACCCCGGCTAAGTGCCTCGATGCCTAGGGCTCCGCTCCCGGCAAAAAGATCCAGGATCCTGGCCCGGGGAATCCGATCGCCCAAGGAGGAGAAGATGGCCCCCTTGACCCGGTCCATGGTGGGCCTTGTTCCCTTGCCTGGGGGGATAAGGTTGAGTCCGCCCGCAGATCCCGCAATCACTCTCATGAGCCAATCAGTGTGACGAACTTCCTGCCGTTGGAGTTGATTGAACACGCGGGGATGGATGCCCGAAAAGCCCTTGAAGAAGGCCTCCCAGGTCACCGCCGATACGAAGGCCTGTGATGCGTTCAAGAAGATCTGTCTTGGGGTTCATTGCAGTTCCCGAAACATGGAAGGCAAGCTGGGAGTAACCTGTTTCCGGGGCAGGTGAAAGTTGAGCACCCAGGAGTCCCTTCAAACGGCCTGTGAGTTTTTCATTGAAGAGCAGTCTGGAATCAAGGTCGAGTTCCCCCGAGGGTTGAAGCGGTCCCCTCGCGGACAGGATGAGGTTTTCGGAACGAAGCATCAGGTTATCGATCACGATCCGACCGTCATCAATCCGGAAGAGGCATTTTCCTTCGGCCACCTTCAAGAGTTGCAGTTCCTCGACCTGGAGGAGTTGACCGATTTGCCTCAAAAAACCTACCGGCTGAATAACGGCACCCGTGCAGGCTAGATTCCCTTTTCCAGACATGGTCGCACCCTGACCGATAAGGCCCGAGAGATCCAGTGAACCGGACACAGTTCCTGCCGTGTGGGAGCCGTCCATGGATACACCGGCAAGCAAGTCTCCGAGAGTTGCTCCGGTGAGCTTTAATGATAAGGAGTAAGCCGGAGATGCGGAGGTAAAATCAAAGAGGGCCTTTCCAACAAGCTTGCCTCCTCCAAAAATTGACTCTAGGGGATCCAGGGAAAGGGAGCCCCGTGCCGCCGAGAAACTGAATGGGGAGCAGAGGTTGTGGAAGATGAAACGATTTTCGTAGATCACACGTGAAGCCTTAATGATTCCTTTCCACGTCTCTCCGGGAATCATGATGTGAAGTTCGATTCCCTCCACGTTCAGTGAGGGGATCCCCTGGGCATCAAGCAGTGAAAACTTACCATCCGAGATGGTAAGTATTTTTAGTGATGAGGGCAGTTTAAGAGAATGGTCCGTGAGAGGGATGGATCCTGAAAGAGGAGTATTGAAGGAAGAGGATGGAGAGGTGAAAGTGGTTGAAGAGGAGGGAGTGGGGGAATTGGTTTGATTCGGTTGTGTCGTCGCCAATCCTGTTGAGATCGGAGTTGGGTTCCTCACAGATTTCATCATTCCCATCATGCGGCTTCGCAGTTGGAGAGATGGTTTGTTCAATGTGATTGATGCGATCAAGAATTGACCCCGAAGGAGCGCCATGAGTTCGGGCTTTAACGAGATGGAATCCCCTGTAAAGAGAGGGGGCTCTCCGGGAAGTCCCACTGTAACACCACAGAGTCTTATGGTGTTGGGTGGAAGTGCATAGGAACTCCTGACCGAAACGGGTAGGTTGCAGATTCCAGACAGGGTCTTCTCAAGACGTTCCCTTCCGGCCTGAGACTGTAAAACGATGCTTCCGGCAAGGGAGGCCAACACGGCCAGAACGAAAAGAAAAGCCACCACGGAAAAAATGGACTTGGCAATCAAACGCACAGGTAGAAGTTAGATGGACTGCAGAATTTGTGAAGTGTGAAGAAATCCTTAATCATCCTTAATCCGGCGGCTCACAGTGACCGGGCCTCCTCCCTGGAGGAGGAGATTCATTCCCTGAGCGATGGCGTGGAGGTCCGTCTGAGCAGGATGCCCGGCGATGCGGAGCAGATAGCCCGCAATGCCTTGAAGGAGAATTTCTCGACGATCATAGCTGCTGGTGGGGATGGAACGATCAATGAGGTGGTGAACGGCATTGTTTCTTCGGGCATCTCGGGCGTCTCGCTAGGAATTCTGCCGGTCGGAACCATGAATGTCTTTGCCTTGGAGTTGGGAATCCCGCTGAACTCCATCAGCAAGGCCTGGGAGATTATCCAGAATGGTAATCTTCGTCATATTGACCTGCCTCGTTGCGAATCGGGTGATGGATTGCGGTATTTTGTGCAGTTGGCCGGTGTCGGTTTGGATGCGGAAGTTGTCCGTCGTACATCGCGCCAGTCCAAGAAAGCATTCGGGCCCGTCAGTTACCTTCTCTCTTTGACCCAGGTGGCGCTTAGGAAGCCTTCAAGGATCACGATGGAAAGTCATGATGGAAAACTCCGGGAGGGATCGTTTGTCCTGCTGGGGAATGGTCGCTTTTACGGAGGGCCCTTTACGATGTTTCGAAGAGGTTCCTCCAGTGACGGACTCCTGGATGTCCTTGTCTTCCAGAATCAAAGCCCTTGGGATCTTCTTCGTTACATGCATGCCATCCTGATGGGCCATCACGCCGAACTCGGCGATGTGGAATATTTTCAGACATCCTCGCTCCGGCTTCACTCTAATGGAATCGTTCCGTATGAGTTGGATGGGGAGATGGTCGGTTATCTCCCTCTCGCCTTTACGCTTCAGCAGGGGGCTCTACCCGTGATTGTGCCTGCCGCACGTTAACCGCAATTCAGAACTTTAAACGAATGAACAAGCTTCATTCCGCTCCGTGCACCTTTGTTTTGATAGGGGTGAATCTTGCTTTTTTCCTGGTGGAGGAAATCTTTCGATTCTTCTTTGACGAATCCCTTTTCCCTGCGCTAGCGCTCAGCAGGGATACGCTTGTCGGTGGTGCCTGGTGGCAGTTGGTCTCGCATGCTTTTCTTCATGGCAATCTTTTGCATCTGTTGGTGAATATGGTGGCTCTTTGGTTCACCGGTCCCATGCTGGAGGAGATCCTCGGCGGATTGCGTTACTTGTCTCTTTATTTCGTTGGGATCGTGGCCGGCGGACTGCTTCAGACATTCACTTCCTCCACAAGCATTGATCTGGTCGGGGCATCAGGAGCCGTCTGCGCATTGCTTGTGGGTTTTGCCACGCTCTTCCCTCAACTTGAAATCACAGCATTGATCTTTTTTGTGATTCCGGTCCGGATGAAGGCGCGCACCTTGGGATGGATTGTCATCCTGGCCTCCCTCCTTTGCTCTCTCTTGGGTCTTGAGAAGGGGATCGGACATATGGCTCACCTCGGGGGAGGAATCGCAGGATTTCTGATCTGTGTTTACTATAAGTGGAGCGGAGTGCTCAGGAATATCTCCGTGGTGCCTCCACCGATCCCCTGAACTTCCCGGGTCCAAATTCTCAGAAATCATTGCTCCACCATGGAGAAGGAGAATTTTGGGAGGGGTTGTTTTTTCTAAAGTCCCTTCAATCCCTGTAGCAGGAGCTCTGCATTTGTTTTTGTGGTCTCGAGATTCAAGGCAAGGATCTGCATGGCCTCCACTGCAGGAATTTCCGAAAGCTGTTTGCGCAGAAGGGTTACACGCTGGTATTCGTCCGGGTGATAGAGAAGTTCCTCGCGGCGGGTGCCTGATTTCGTGATGTGGATCGCAGGGAAGATCCTCTGTTCCATAATGGAACGGTCTAGGTGGATCTCCATGTTGCCCGTTCCTTTGTATTCCTCAAAGATCAGATCATCCATCCGGCTGTGCGTCTCGATTAGTGCGGTGGCCAGGATGGTGAGGCTCCCGCCCTCCTCGACATTGCGGGCTGATCCGAAGAAGCGTTTTGGACGTGCCAAAGCGGTTGCATCGACACCACCACTCATCGTGCGTCCCTTCCCTTTGATACCGTTATTGTAGCCCCTTGAGAGCCTTGTGACACTGTCGACAAGCACGACAACATCCTTTCCAAGTTCCACCAAACGCTTGGATCTCTCAGAGACCATCTCCGCAACCTGGACATGCCGGCTGGTTGGTTCATCAAAAGTTGAACTGAAAATATCGCAATCCAGGGCACGTCTTAGATCCGTGACCTCCTCGGGACGCTCGTCAACGAGAAGGAGCATTAATCGGATGTCTGGGTGGTTCGCCCGGATTGCCAGGGCAAGACTTTTGAGCATCATGGTCTTTCCCACACGGGGGGGGGCGACGATGAGGCCTCGCTGTCCCATTCCGAGTGGGGAGATCAGATCGATGGCCCTGGCCGTCGGGTTATGTTTACCGGGTTGTTCAAGGTGAATCCTTCTGTTGGGAAACATAGCGGTCAACTTCTCGAATTCTGGGGGAGTCTTCCACTCCGCCACCGGGATCCCTTCAATGGAATGAAGGGTGTCCAGCATAAGACGCCGGTCTCCTTCCAGACGTACGGTTCCAGAGATTTTCAAACCTGGTCGTAATTCATATTGCCTGAGCAAAGGGATAGGGAGCGCAAGATCACAAGGGGTCGGCTTGAAGTTCACGAGAGGCCAACGGATCATCGGAGCCTCGGGTGCAAATTCGAGAATACCCTCGGCGGTGACAATGCCCCCGCGCTTTAAAAGGTCGCGGACCAGATCGAGTATAAGATGGTGGCGGGTTGAGTCATGGAAAACCGAAAGGTTTCGTGAGGATGCCAAGGAGAGTAATTCCGCATGGCTCAACTTTTGCAGCGTGGAGATATCGGTAGGTTCGGGAACCGATGCAGAAGAAGCGGCCTCCTCTCCTGTTTGTTCCGAAAGTTCACTCTGTTCAGAAGGGGGTGTCATGTGTTCAGAAGCTGGGATGCCATCAAATCAATTTGTTTTTTCAAGACTTCGTGTGAACCATCATTCCAGATCACGTGATCGGATTTCGTGATTTTATCCTGCTGGGACAATTGTAGGTTCATCCATCCCACGGCTTTCTCTGTGGATAAGGAGCGTCGGTTTAGTCTTTCCTTACGCACAGAGTCCGAACACGCCACCACGATGGTCGTGGTGAAGAGAGATTCCAATCCTTTTTCAAAAAGCAGCGGAATTTCAGCAATAAAAAACGAACTTTCAGATTTTGCATGTTTTTTCGCTTCAGGTCTCCATAGGAGTTCGATCCTAGGGTGCATGATTTGTTCTAGAGTTTTCAGGGCCTCGGGGTTCGAGCTGATGATCGAGAAGAGGAATTCCTTATCTGGACATCCGTCTGCCAGATAACACCTTGCTCCAAGTTTTGTGATGATAGCCTGCCTGACGGCGAGATCCGAGTTCAATAATTTCCTGTTTTCATCGTCTGCCGAGAAGAGGGAAGTGATCTTGAAGGCTGCAAGGGTTTTTCCCAGGAGATGGAGGGATTCTGACTTGCCGCTGCCGATGGTTCCTGTGATTGCTATTGAGGGCATGTCATTGAACTTGGGTTACTATGCTCATCCTGACTCGTTCACCCGTTGGTGAAGGCGAAAAACTATTTTGTCTGTCCAGCCGTCGAATGATCCGAAGGGAGGGGAAGATTTTTCGGAAGTCCCAATGGTTGCACCTGCTCGAGTTCCTCGTCGTTTCCTCGTCGTGGCTGGCCCTGAGAATCCAAAATGGTCGGCTTCACGAAGATAACCAGATTCTTCTTAAGTTTCTGATCCACGTCGGATCGGAAGAGGCGACCGGCCACGGGCACATCACCCAGAATAGGTACCTTGTCCTGGACTTTCTGGACATTTTCCGTGATGAGACCTCCAAGAGCAACGGTCTGACCATCCCAGACCGTTACGAAGGTATTCACCTCACGGACAGAGAAGACAGGCTGATTAATCGTATTGGTAGTCACTGTTTGAGCGACAGGGACCGCGAAGCCACTTTGAATCGTGTAACCAACCTCGTTAATGGGAGAGCCGTAATTGATGAATCCGTCGAAGTCGGTCACTTTCGGATTGAGCGCCATATCGATCGTATAGCCATCGGGTCCGATAGTAGGAAGAACATCAAGGATGACACCCAGTGGTTCCATGACGAAATTCCTTGGGAAGGATGGGGTTACCGTAGGAGGAACTGAGAATCCCGCGACAGCGTTCGAGGTTGTTTGGGGAATGGTCGGAGGATCGTATTGGGTCGGATAGATGAACTCGTTGACAATCTGAATCGTGGCCTTTATGCCGCTTTTGGTGGTCACTTTGGGCGCTGCCATGAGATCAATCCCTTTTTTCTGGTTTAAGGCATGAATCACCATTTGGAACTGAGGGTCCGAAAAGACTCCTGCAATGCTGAAAATCCCTGGCGCTGCTCCCACAGCATCGCCATTGCCTCCGGCTGCGAAACTACCCGCATTTTGTGCGGCCAAGAGAGAATCGACAGAATTTCCTGAAATTGCCCGATCACCAGAGCGTAAGGATCCCACCTGACTCATCGGGTATCCACCGGGATAAGGATTTCCAAACGGGTAATTGGCGGGATTGCCCGGTCCGCCACCACCACTCCCATAGACACCGCCTCCAATACTGAAGGGCCCGAGCAGCCAGTCAAATCCGAGTTCCTGAAGGTTGTTTTGGTTGATTTCCAGAAACTTTGTCTGAATATCGACCTGAGTAGGACTCGACTCCATGGAGGCATCGACGAGAGCGTCGATCTGGTCGATGTTATCGCGGGTGTTTCGTACAATCAGTTTGCTTGAGGAGGGAATATAGTTCGCGCTGGCGCCGGTGGGGAAATCGACACCCTGGGAAGAAAGATACTCTTGGGCATTGTAACGAGATCCGATTCTGGAAACGACATTCGTGTCCTCACCGCCTGGCTTTGTTTTTGGAATAGCGGAACCATTGGCGGGGTCCAATTGCTTGGCGGGAATAAAATTTGGAGGAACTTTGTATTCCTTGGTGATCAGGACATCCGTTGGTTCCGTAAGTGGAACGATCGACACAGCATATGGATCGACCTTCAACTTCATGTTGGCCAATTTGCTCACGTATTCGAGAGCCACATAAAGGGGCACATGATTGAGGGAGAGATTGATGGTCGGTTCTGCGGCACTCCCAGTATTTTTGGATTCCGATTTGCTCCCCCCATCAGCTGTCGGGGCAAGTTTCAGGAAGATGTTCACCCCTTTCTTTTCAGGATCCTGATCGCGACCTTTCTGTTTCAGGTATTCCACCGCCTCACTCATGGGTGAATCGTTCAGTTCGATTTTAGGGATGATGATTGAATTGAGTTTGGCGACGATCTGATCCGTTCCCTTGGTTTCCTGTTGGTGACCCATCGCCTCGCTGGAACGTCCATGCCTTGGTTTTACAACAGGCCGCTCCCAGGCCTTCTCCACCTGCCAGAGCAGCCGGCTCCTGGTCTCGTTGTAGGCCTCGTCTGCGTATTTGATTTTGCTGTTGTTAATGGTATCCATCCCATTGCGGGCGGCCTTGTTATAGGGATCAATGGTGAGGACCTCATTGTATTTGGAGAGGGCCAGTGCATTGCGTCCACTCTCAGCAAGTCCCTGGGCCTCCTGAAGGAGTTGGATCACATGATCTCTCCGCTCGGCGGATTTTGGAGTGACTGTTTTGTTAAAGACTTCCGGTTGCTCCAAATTAGAGAGCAGTTGAACGGCCTCCCTGCTGGAGGGGTTTACAGAGGGTTGCAGCACAGTCTTGGCAACAGTTTCCGCCTCCGTGTAGCGTCCTCCCGCGATCAGTTGCCTGGCATAGACGAGGGAGATTCTTGTATAATCCGCGACGATTACGGATCTGGAGGATCCTGCCGCAACACTCGGGGCTGGGGCCAGTTGGATGGCCTGTACCGCGAGGCTATAGGCTTCCTCAAAGGAATCTCCATTGTTCTTAGCAAGCAATTGTTTTTTGGAAGCTTCACGCATGAGTGACTGAGCCTGCTGAAGGTCCGCCTGACTCCTGACAATTGTTTTTTCTGTCTGATCGGCCAGACTCTGGGCTTGAAGGGCGGGCATCACGAAGCATCCCATCACGGCGAGAATACTCCTCAAGGCCGTTGAGATCTGAGGGGTCCTTTTCATGCCATTATTACGTGTTGGACTCATGGTGAAAGTTCGGGAGCAAATGAAATGAAAAGAGGGTAAGACCTGTTTCATCGGGATTTTTGCGTCGCGGTTGATGCATCCCCCGGAACGGCTTCGGATCGGATTGCCATTGCGTCTGGAACCAGTTGGGAGGACTCGTCGTCCTGCTTAATCAGTGGTTGTCCCGCAGGGTCCAAAAGGCCGGCGGTGACAAAGATCAGGAGATTCCGTTTGATGCGCTGATTGTCAGAGCTTCTGAAGAGTGCACCAACCAAGGGAAGATCTCCGACAATGGGTGTCTTGTCCTGAACTTTCTGAACATCCTCCCTCATGAGACCTCCCAGAACGACGGTCTGATTATCCTGAACCGTCACCTGTGTATCGACTTGGCGGACGCTGAAGACGGGTTGAAGAATGGGATTCTGCGAGAGAACAACTTTCGTAGTCTGGCCCAAGCTAACACCGCCAATGGTCTTGATTGTGGCCACTGCGTTGATCGGAGTGCCGTAGTTCACCATACCCTCAAACTCAACGATTTGGGGAGAGAGACTCAGTTCAATGGTGTAGCCGTCTGGACCGATGGTCGGCTCAACCTCCAATTGCACCCCGACCTTTCTTACTTCAAAGGAGGTGGGAGTCGAAGGCGTGGCCACGCCGCCGCCGCCAAATTGTGTCTGGGGAATTTGTGGTGGAGCGTAATCTTTAGGGTAAGGAAACTTTCTACTGATGTTGATTGTTGCCTTGCGACCGCTGGTGACGGTGATCTTGGGGGCTGAGACGAGGTCGACCCCTTTTTGCTGGTTGATCGCCCTGAGAACGACCTGGAATTGAGGATTTGTGAAGATACCCGCCAGGGCGAGAACCCCGGGAGCCGGACCAACTGGACTCCCGAAGAGCAACCCATCAAGGGCATTGGCGGAAATGCCTGCGGCCCCGGTGCGATTTCCCGCGGTTACATTTCCTGCGGTTACATTTTCACCCGCAGTATTCATGGCTCCTGTGGGAACCCCTCCATTCACAAAAGGAAAGCTTGTCACCGGCTGGGCAGCCTGGTTCCCAACGGTGCCTCCTCCGCCATAAGCTCCCGTCCCACCGGGAAGCTGGAAGGATCCCATCAGCCAATCAAATCCTAGTTCCTCGAGGTTATTCTGCGTGATTTCGAGGAATCTCGCCTGGATCTCAACCTGACTCGGAGGGGTTGCCTGGGCGACTTCCACTAGGGAATCGATCAAGTCGAGATTGGACTGGGTGTTCTTGACGAGCAACCTGCTGCTGGATGCAAGGTAGGTGGCGCTGGCTCCCGAAGGGAAGGTCACCCCTTGGGCTTCCAAGAACTCCTTGGCTCCGGTCTTACCGACCTTACCGGGATCCCCGCCCTTGGCCGCAGGTGTGGGTGCGGAAGAAATGAAACCAGGTGGAACCTTGTATTCCTTGGAGATCAAGACCTCCGAAGGTTCGGAAAGAGGAACCAGAGCCGCAGCATAGGGCTCGACCTTGACCTTGAGGTTTGCTGCAGAAGCGACATATTTCAGGGCCTCGGATAAGGGGAGATCATTGAGCGCAAGGGAAATTCTGGTGCCTCCATCCGCGGACTCCTTGGCCGGATCGAGTTTAAGCACGATGTTCACTCCCTTTTTGGCCGGATCGCTTTCACTCACATCAAGGTCCTTGGATTTTTTCTGAAGCTTTGCAATGGCCTCACGAACGCTGTCATCCTGAAGCAGAAGTTTGTCGATCCTGATTTCCTGAAGTTTGCGGGTGATGGAGCTGGTCCCCATGACGTCGATGGGATTCTGCTCGATGATGGTTGATGCTCCCGTGTCGAATTTGGCAACCGGCAATTCCCACGCCCTGGACACATCCTCGACCATTTTGCTGCGCTGCTCATTGTAAGCAGTCTCAGCATAAGTGGTTCGCTGCTTGTTGACCTCCTCCATTCCGAGACGTGCAGAGGTGTTTTCCGGATCAAGATTCAGGACCTTCTCATAGGTTCTGAAGGCTTTGTCAAAACTTCCACGATCATAACATCCTTTAGCCTGACTGAGGAGCTGTTTGACCTCCTCAACTTTGGCGACGAAGCCCGGAGTCACCGTCTTATTGAATTCCTTCGGGTCATGCAGTTTTTTTTCCAGCGAAAGCAGGGGTCCGTAGGTTGAATCATAAGGACTGCCTGCGACCGACGAGACGACGAGTTGGGCATCCTCGAAGCGACCTTCTGAGATCCTTTGCTGAGCCAGCATCACTGCGGATTTTGAGAAGGTCTCAAGGGCAAGCGGACGAAGTCCCTTCAGTGCATCACCACCGGAAGGAAGGGCATCCACCGCGCTCTTGGAGAGTGCATAGGCCGTCTCGTAATCGTTCATTGCGAGAGCGGATTGAGCTTTGGAGATCTGGGTGCGGGACCAGTTGCTGCGTTCCTGAAGGATACGGATTTCCCTTTCCGTCTGTCCCACTACCGAGGATTGCTGGGCGACGACAGAAGAGACTCCCATCGGAGAGAGTGACAGGATCATCACAAACAGTGAGAACTCAAGAATCCGGGATGCGTGAGGCAGGGGCATGGATATGTTCTCTTTTTGCGAATCGGCCGGCAATGTGTTCAGTGTCTTCTTTGTCACGATGGTGAAGGGAGATAATCTACCCATGTCAGAGTTATGTGGCACGGGAATAAAAGAGTGGGGGAATAAGAAATTGGGTAGGGGATCATCTACTCTGCGGGGGCCTTCACGAGGAGAGTGGCCCCATCTTTTTCCAAAAGGATCCCTTCATCGGAAAAGTCCTTGAGTTTGTAAATTTCTGAAAAACTCTTGTCAAGGCTCGCCAAGGGGATTTCATCGCCCCTTTTCAGGGGGAACGTCTGATCAGGAGCCCCTGTGAGTTGATAATGAAGGGTGACTCCCTCAATGGTGGTAATCGTTGTCGTGTGATACTCTTTGGAGATATTTTTTTGAGTCAGGTTGATCCTTTTTCCGGTCAGGGTGTTTTCCAGCACTAATTCGCTGAAATCATACTCGGTATCATTGATAGTTTTTTTCTTTTCGAGATAATCAACGACTTTCAGGGTTGGAGCTCCCGGAATGGCCTCCCCAATCGCAACAGACCTGCTTGTTGTATCCGCTTTTGACTCTTTTCGAGTAGGATTTGGAAGAGGGGTCAAGGGGCGGAGCTGATATTTTTTTACCCCTTCGGAATCATCAACTCCAAGGAAATCAAAGCGATAGGTGTTTTTGCTAAGATCTGAATCGGCATACGTGAGCTTTTTATAGAGCGGGGGGAATTGATGGGGGTTGTTCGGGTCGGTGCCAGCATTGAATTCTTCCAAGAGTGTGAATCCCTTGCCTTTGGGATCTTTTGTCAGGATGTCGACATCGGCATAATCCAGTTGATGTTCAACGAACCATTGGTTGGGCACCGGTGGGTGAAGGGGTTCGCTTCCGTTCAGAGGATCGAAGAGTTTCCCCTCCTTGAGAATATATGGTCGGGAGACAAAGGGTGAGGCTCCGTCGGTGCGTGCGTTCCAAGAGGCAACTTTTCCGAGACGATCCAGAGCGGAGGCCCCTTTTGAAGCGGGAATGGTGAGGGAGGCGTTGCCTTTAGCCTGAAAAGAAGAGGTTCCGGAGGGGGGTGTTATGAAGCAAAAATACATCACAACCAGTAAGGAGATCAGCAACAGGGAACCACCAATCCAAAGAAGCAACCGATCGTAATTTTGGGTAAGATAGGATTTCATGGCGCCTTTACTTGGCTGTCGCTTTGTCTTTTTGACTGGGGGAAGTTGTTTTGGCTGAAGTTCCCGTTCCGGATGTCGGATCGTTTTTAGAGACTGTGGTTTTTGGAAATTCAAGAATTCGTATCTTCATGGCGATATTCAGCAATTCCTCCGGACCACCGACCACAAAATGAAGGCGGCTTGCGACCAGAGGTTTTCCGGATGCTGATTTGGGAGCTTGTTGCTGGAGATCGCTTCTTTTCGGTGCATCCTTGGAAGTGTTTTGAATCTGAAGATTTTCAATGACCAGGAAATAGGGTGCCACACTCATGGCGTTCAAAAAGTTCCTGAATGATTCCTGGGAGGATCGAAAGGTCAATTGGAGGTTGCCCACGGTCGTGTAAGGGGACTCGGGAAGAGTCGTCGGTGATGTGCTGGAAGTCACATTCTGAGGATGCTGGGCGCTGGTTTTTATCTTGCTCTGTGAGGGAGCGATCTTTTTGGCACCCTGAGTCCCGGTGTTAGCCGTCGAGGTGTCGGTTTTTGGAACCGACTCGGTCTCGAGTCGTGAGAAGTTATCAACCTGCACTCCACCCTGCTTCACGAGAGTTTCCATGATCCAATCAAGCACAGTCAGGCGTTTGGCAAGCAGGATGGTGTCGTCGCTTTTTGGGACACTGTTTTCATATTCCCCCAAACCGAGATAAAAATTAGTCGGCAGAGCGGACGCGGAGTCCTTGGACAATGCTTTGATTTTCGTCACTTCGCTTCTCAGCTCATCCTGGAAAAGTTGCGAGCGATCCTGTGGTTTGGCATTTTCCAAATCCCCGAATACCGGCACTTGATACTTTTGAAGGTTGGTCTGGAGTTTTTTCAAATCCGATTGATACCCTGCAAGCGCCTCGGTGAGCTTCTTTAAATTTTCATCGTTAGGGAACGGTTTATCGGGTTTGGCAAGAGCCGTGAGTTTCGAGATTATCGACTCCTGCTCCTGAACGGACGTTACGTAGCCTTCCCAGGCGCTCCAGGTCATGCATCCCATGATGATTGTTGCCGAGAGGACGACAGCCCCGAGTATCGCTGTGGGCTTGTTTTCAGCGAACCAAGCGTTGAAATTAAACCGTGTCATGGAAGGAAAGTCAGGGAGTTGCGGAGCGGTATTTTGAGCGCGAAGGGATAAGCCCATTGATCCCCGTTCGGGCTGCCTCTCTGGGTGATGATCTTGGATTTCTCATTCTCATTCACGGAAAAGAGATCCGAGGACTGAAGTGAGTTCACAAAGTCATCGATGACCGCTGCCTGACGGGGATTCTCCAGATAGAGCCCTTTGACGATCAAGGCCCTGATGACGGTCGGAGCGCTGATCTTGTTTGTGCCGGTCGCGCTGGACACATTTTTTTGTGGGGCATCTCCCACCGGTTGGATCTCCGTGATCCAGAGGTAGCGATCGGGAATCTTCGCGCTCAGATCCGCGATCAAATTCGGATAGGCTGAGCGAAGTTCGATCAGCGACAGGAGTTCCGAGGCTGTTTTTTGGACAGTATCAGTCTTTTCAGTGACTTGCCGGATTCCTGAAGCAAGGCGGGTCTCTTTATCCATGGTTCCCGAGAGAACCGACGTCTGGGCTTTGGTGACGCCGTTCACATAGGAAAAATACCCGGACCAGGTGGCCAAGTTAATTAGGAAAAGGGCCGCTGCTCCGGAAAGGAAGGGGAGTCTTTTGAAAAACTCCCGCCTCTTCATCAAGGATCGGGGAAGGAGTTCGACTTTTGTAAAAGAGCTTTCACCGGATAGGGTGAGTGCACCACCGATGAGCTCGCCCAAATTATTGGAATGGGATTCGATGAAGGAAGAGACTGTGGAGGACTGCTCCCTGATCGTGAGGGTTCTCAAGGGGTCGAAGAGCTGGACGTCACGCAGGAACTTCTCGGATAGGAACTCCCTCAGACCCGGCAGACTGGCCATGCCGCCGGTCAATAAAATCCGGGAAGGTCCCTGACCGCCTTGGCTGGAAAGATAGAAACTTAACGAACGACTGATGTCCGACTGCGTTTTGAGCATCACCCTCCGGATAATCAGGGCGAGACCGGCATCCAGGTGATCGGCCGGTTTTTCAGTGGCGGATCCGGAGGAGACGCTTCCATGGGTGATCTTGAGCTGCTCAGCGGCTTCAAGCTCTGCGTTCAGTTCCTTGGCTATGGCTGCCGTCAAGGCAAGTCCTCCGGATGGTATGCTCCGGGCAAAAAACGTTCCCGGTCCGGCAATCAGCAGGTTGGTCGTCCGCGACCCCATGTCGAGCAGGAGCGTCGTCGTGTCCGAGCTCTCGGGGTAGGTGTTGCGGAAGGCGTCATAGAGAGCCAAAGGTGCCGCAGTGACGGAAACCACGATCAGGCCGGCCGCTCTCAGCGATTGGCAAATTGACTCGAGAAGATCTGATTTGACCGCCACAAAGACAACATTGACAGCGCCTGATGCGGTCTCACCCATCGTGACATAATCCCAAGCCACCTCGTCCAACGGAAAGGGGATGTTTTGCTGGGCTTCAAATTGAATGACCTCTTCAATCCGGTCTTTCAAGCCTCCTGATCCTCCCGGGATGTCCAGGGGGACTACCCTTGTGAAGACGGAGTGAGCGGGAAGAATGCAGCAGACATCGGCGCTTTTAAGCCCCCAGTCTTTCAGGATCTCCTGAACGGAGAGGTTGATCTGTTCGGGGCGCGATTGCTCCATGGAGGGATCCAAAAGGAATTCCCTGCTTGCACCGCGTGAGAGAGTCAACTCGCCGTTCTTATCAATCGAGAACTCCGCAAGTCGCAGGGACTGCATGCCGAGGTCAAGAACCAGGATCTTTTTTGGTTTTGCCATGTATCTGTTAGGAAGGGATGATTAGCGTCTGATCCTTGGGGGATTACTGTTTTTTGATATCTTCGTAGTAATCGCAATAGAGAGGGGCGAAAGGGCTCATCTCCTTAGAGACAAGGTAGCCGCTGACAGGTTGATAGTTTTTCCACCACTCCCCAGAGCCGTTCAGGCTTTTCTCGGCAACAACCTTGCCATGGTAGGAGATGGATACGCCGACATTGTTCAGGACGGATTGGGGGCTGTAATGGTCCTTCCCCCCCGAAAAGCGCTGCATGGTTCGGTGACTCAGGTACATCACTGTCCGCTTCGGGGAATTTGTTTTCGCTGGCACGGAAATAAGAGCTACCTGGCCCGTTAACAAAGTCGAGTGAGGGGAGGTCGATGACTTATCAGCAATTAGAACATAGTAATTTACAATCACGTCGTCCGCGAATTTTTCCGACGATGAAAGGGGATGCCACTCAAAGGCAACCTCCAACTCCATCCAGTTTTTTGAGCGAGAAGGCTTCACTGGTCCAGTGACATAATTCAGAGTGGGAGTCGTGATTATTGACGGAGATATTTTCTTGATCTGAAATTCGGTGTTCAGTTCAGCACGAACCATCGAGAATGGGAGAAATAGAGCAATCAGGAGGAATAATTTTACCCCGGAGAAAGAGAAAGGGAGAGTCTTTTTGTGAGTCATCGGGGGCAAAGAGAAGCTTTGAACTTAATGGAAACCCCCACTCTTATCCAGCAAGAAGATGGAAGCGATAAAGCTCCCGACATCAAAAAAGAATGCCTAAACCGTTGGGTATTAGTGAGCCCCGCTTCGGAACAGCACGGCTGGAATTGTCCTGATAATGATCCAAAGATCCAGCGCGTAAGAGGCGTTGTCAATATACTGCAGATCCAGTTGAACCCACTGCTCGAAGCTTGTGATTGTGCTTCTGCCTTGGATCTGCCACAGACAGGTCAGACCAGGTTTCACACTGAGGCGACGGCGATGCTCGCTTACCTCAATATTTTTTGTCTCGTAATCGGGCAAGGGGCGTGGGCCGACCAAGCTCATATCGCCTAGGAAAACATTCCACAATTGAGGAAATTCATCCAAGCTTGTCCGTCTTATGAAGGCTCCCACGGGTGTCACCCTAGGATCTTTGGAAATTTTAAAGACAGGTCCTTCCATTTCATTTTGATGATGAAGGGCGTGGTGAAGTTCCGTAGCATTATCCACCATGGAGCGGAACTTGAAAATCGTGAAGCGCTTGCCCCTTTTTCCACTGCGCACTTGTTTGAAAATAACCGGTCCGGGCGAGGTTAACTTAATGGCGATGCAGGTGGCCAAAAGGATGGGGGAGAGTAGAATGAGACCAAGCAGGGAACCTGCGATGTCGGTAATTCTTTTAGCAAAATGATACCATAAGTCGCTCTTGGTTCGGTGAAAAATCAGGACTCGACTTGCACCGACCGTCGAGACCCGGGGCGCCCCCATAATTCCATTGATCTGATTCGTTAAAATCCAAACTTCCATTCCCTCGGATTCACAATCGATGGGGAGATCTCGGTTTTTTTCCGACTCAGAGGTGACGAAGATAACCCTCCCGAGGGGATGTTCACGGAGACTCCGGCGGATGGATTCTATGTCTAGAGTATCAATGTCAAAGCGATGTTTGATCCGCAAGGTGAGAAGTTCGAAAGGACTCAGTTTTTTGAGGAAGCCATCTATGTCATCGCCCTTCCCTACAACAGCGCTCTCTTCTCCCAATTCACCCCTCTTGTATCTCTCAATCAGGGATTTTCTGAAGATGCCCAGCCGTAAGATCAAAAACAAAGGAGCGATGAGGAAAAAAATGACCAGAACTGAGCGACTCGGCACATCTATCCTGACAAGGATAGAACTCAAGGTGATGCTCAACGCCATCCAGAAAAATGATTTCAGCAGGCGGGGTATCAAACTCTGAATGGAGTTTATGACGGGATTCTCGTAATATCCGTTGAGATCTAAAATCAACGGAGTGAGGGGGATAACCACGCCCACCATCCATAAAAAGGTCGAGAACGGAGGAATTTCGGTGAAGAAATGCGGCCACCTATCGAGCTCTTCTCGGAGCAAGTAGCTCAACCAGAGACAGACTCCCATGAGAAGCCCATCCATAAGCATTGGTAAATCCTTCGAGATGTCTTGTTTCTGGGTCACGATTCGTGGTTAATTACTTGAAGAAATTGTGATTGTGAAAGGAAATATCAAACAACAAGATGTGTCACTACACACTTTATTGGCAAGTGGAAAGACGATGGTTGTTGGGACTCTTCACGAGGCCTCGGGGATTCGATCTCTCTCAAAAATCAACAGAAGTAAGATGTTAGGAATTGATTTGCTGGAGGCCCGTCTTGACTCGCTCCCTGCAAAGTTCATCGACTCGCTCCCGTTGTCTTCCCTGCAACCGTTTCCGATGATTGCCACTGCTCGGCATCCCGCAGAGGGCGGGGCGGGTGACCTCTTCCCGACTAAGCGGCGCGACTTGCTTGAGAGATCCCTTAATTGGGCGTCTGCGATCGATGTGGAGCTCCGTTCGGCACGGGCTTTTGCCCCGCTGATTGCGACGGCACACCAAAACGGAAGGACTGTGATTCTTTCCCACCACAATTTTTCCTCAACCCCAACGCTTGCAGCGATGAACGAGTTGGCTCGGCGTGCATCGGACCTGGGGGCCGACCTATTGAAGGTTGCGACTTTTCTTCGCGGCCCTGCCGATCTCGGGCGACTTATTGAATTTCAGAGTGCGAAACTGCAGGTTCCGGTCACATGTATGGGAATGGGGCCGGCCGGCCGCTTTTCACGGATTGTCCTAAGCGGTTTTGGAGCGCCTCTTTGTTATGGTTGGCTCGGCAAGCAACAGGTTCCTGGGCAGTGGCCCGCCCTAAAGTTGGCGGGAGTCTTGTCCGAGGTCCTTCCGGTGTGAGTCCTGAGGCCCTTCTCTTGCCCCTTGGGGCCGGGTTTCTCTACTCATGTGCGGCAATAGCCCTTAAGCGCGCTCTTGGTGCGGGCATTTCCGGCGGATGGGTCAACCTGCTCAGCAACGTCTCCATGGCCTTGCTATTCCAGATCTTTTGGCTTTTTCCAGAAGCCACCCATGGGGCAGAAATCCCTCTCTCCCTGTTTCTTGCTCCGATTGCTTGCGGGAGCCTGTTCTTTTTGGGGCAGGCCTGCACCTTCCGGGCGATCTCTGCAGGCGATGTCTCGGTCGCCACTCCCTTGCTGGGGACCAAGGTGCTGATTGTGGCGCTTCTCTCGTTCCTACTGCTTGGAAAAGCATTGCCTGTATCCTGGTGGTTTGGCTCCCTACTAGCCACTTTAGGAATCGGTCTCATTTCCTATGCTCCCGGAAATTCGGCCCAGAATCATGGACTCACCATCATCTGGTCGATGCTTGCGGCGGGAGTCTTTGCTCTGACCGACGTGCTTGTTCAGCATTGGGTTCCACGGTTTGGATTTGCTCGGTTTGCTCCACTCATGTTTGCCGTTCCTGGAATCCTCTCCATCGTTTACGTCCCAAGACTTCTTCGCGAGGGAATCTTCCTGCCCACTGTGGGAGGCAGGATTGCCTTTCAATGGCTTGCTGCAGGGGTTCTCCTTCTCGCATTGCAGTGTCTCGGAATGTATACTTCAATTGGGCATTTCGGCAGTGCGACCGTAACCAATATTCTCTATGGATCCAGGTGTCTTTGGAGCGTTATCCTGGTCTGGTTGCTGGGCTCAATTGGAGGAACTCCTCCGGCATTAGGAGTTCACCGCGCAGTCATGATACGCCGGATGATTGGTGCCGTGCTTCTCTTTGCTGCGATGGCTCTCGTCCTTTCTTAAAAAATGAGTTAAAAACATGATGAGCGTGATTTTCCCTGACCCTTTACATTCTTCCTCCCTTGATGCACAGGAAATTGCCACCGCTGTGAATCTCCTGCTTGATCCCTTTGTTTCCGACGAGCTGAAAGGCGGATTTCTCTCGGGCCTCCATCGTCGGGGTGAGAGTGCCCAAGAGCTTTCCGGATTTGCTTCGGAGTTGCTCAAGGGGGCTGTCACACCTGTGATCAGTCGGTCTGAAGACAACCCGATTCTTGAGTTATGTGGAACGGGTGGGGATCAAGCCGGTCTTTTGAACATCTCCACGGCAGCCATGTTTGTCGCTGGGGGAGCAGGAGCCAGGGTGGTGAAGCATGGAAACCGTGCCGTGAGTTCCAAGTGCGGCAGTGCCGACGTGCTTGAAGCGCTCGGAGTGACCCTGCACCTGAAACCGGATCTCGTCGGTGTGGTTTTGGAGCAAGCAGGGTGCGTCTTCCTATTGGCGAGTGATTTTCACCCCGCGGTTGCAGCCGTTGCGAGTCTGCGCCGATCACTTGCCACGCGAGGTCAGATGACCATCTTTAATCTCATTGGACCTCTTCTTAACCCAGCTTTCCCCGAGGTTCAACTCACGGGGATCTATGCCCCGGAAAAACTTGATCTTTACGCCCAAGCGATGGGCTTTTTGGGCCGTCGAGTCGCCTGGGCCGTGCATGGAGGAGGAATTGATGGCAAGGGGGGATTCGATGAGATCTCCTTGGTCGGTGCAACCCAGGGTGTCTCTGTCAGTAATGGGGCTCTGGACAAATTCACCGTCAATCCTGAAGATTTTGGGTTGACCACAGCCTCATCAATGGAGGGGTTGGTCGGGGGCGACGCCAAGGAGAATGCGGTTAGGATTGCGGCTCTCCTGTCGGGAGAGGAGCGGGGGATGGCCAGAGACATGATCCTGCTGAACGCGGGCGCAGCACTCTTCCTTGCAGGCATTGGATCGTCGCTTCCAGAGTCGGCCGAGCTTGCCGCTGAGAGCATTGATTCCGGTAGGGCTTACAGTGCTCTGGAAATGCTTAGGGAAGCCTCCGAAGCTGCCCGCATCTGATCGTTTATCTTAATTTTTCAAGAAGGCTGGCAACTCCTCCACGCCGAAGTCCGCAAGGACGCGTCCTTGATCGTCCACGAGAACCGGAGCCTTCGACTGGCCGGAAACCCTTTTCATCTCCGCAAACGCCTTCTGATCCGAGATCACATCCACCGTGCCATGAGGGACTTTGTTTTTACCAAGCCACGCCTCCGCCTCGACACACCACGGACAACCTCGCTTGATGTAGAGAATCATGATTGCAAGGTAACACTTTATTTCTCCACTTGCCAGCACGCATGGAATCAAGCAGGTTAGTCGGCTGCATGGCGCGTTCGTCTAGTCGGTTAGGACACAGCCCTCTCAAGGCTGGCGCACGGGTTCGAATCCCGTACGCGCTACCACTTTCATGATTGATTCCAAGGAATCGGCATGGTTTTTAATGCAGTGGCCTTTTTCCTGTCTCTCTTTGAAGGAGCAACAATAGAAGGCTGACCAATGAGGCGACGATGAGGAGTCCCGCCGGGGCCATTCGGTTGTGCGTTATCTCGATTAGGGTGACGCACAGGAGGGGAGTGGTCCCACCCAGAATACCGGCAGAGACATTGTAGGAAATTCCAAGACCGGTGGCACGGAGTGTTCTCGGGAAGACCTCGGCAAGCCAGACCCCATAGGGGGCTCCGCCCAAGGCAACAAATGACATGAAGGAGATCATTGCTAGAAAAGCCAGGGTGTTGTTACCGAGATTGACAATAGTGTAGAGGGGGTAGGCACTCAGGATTATTCCGATGAGTGAGAAGAGAGCAATCGGCTTGCGACCGAATTTATCGGAGAGGAATCCGGCAATCGGCGAAACGATGATAGCCGAGGCAACCGCAGCTGATTGAAGGCCTAATGCCGCCGACTCACTGAAGACTTTACCTCCTGAAAGATAGGAAGAGATAAAAATAGCTATCGTATAATACCCTGATTGGAAGCCCCAGCCGCCAAAAGCACCTCGTATCATGGCCCAGGGATGTTCGAAGAGGACATGAAGCACGCTCGAACGGCGATGCCTAAGGCCCGAGTGGAGTTCGGGTTTTGGCTCTTCAGGCAAGCTAGTGCGAAGGACAGCAATACATAATCCGAGCGGAATCGAGATGAGGAAGGGAATCCTCCACGCCCAGTCAAAAATCTGCTCGGAGGAGAAGACTGAGAAGAGAATCGTGCCAGCACCGGAGCCAAGAAGAATGCCTCCAGAAGCCGTTGACCCTGCCAATGTGCCGATTAGTCCCCGGTGTTTCGGAGGGGCATTCTCGACCAGGTAGGTGATCGAGGTGATGAACTCACCTCCCGTTGAGAGTCCTTGGACAAGGCGGAGGAATACTAGCAGAAGTGGAGCCGCAATCCCGACAACCGAATAGGAAGGGAGGAATCCCACCAGCGCTGTCGTGATCGCCATTACTGTTGCTGAGGTTAGCAGGGCGATCCGTCTCCCGTAATGGTCTGCAATGTGGCCAAAGAAGGCCCCGCCCCCGAGTCGCATGATGTAACCGGCGGCAAATACTCCAAACACCGAGATAATTGAGATCAGATGGTTGCTCTGTGGGAAGAAAAGCTTCCCGAGCGTCGAAGCCATGACTCCGTAGAGTGCGAAATCGTACCACTCCATCATGTTGCCGGCCATCCCGGCGATGACGGCGATGGGTTTTAGAGGGATGGGTTCGGGCCTAGTCATACTCTACTCTCTTCATTCATTCCAGAAGGTCTAGTAAAACACGACAATCGATTGAATAAGGAATCGATATGTCCCTTTCAACCGACCCTTAGGATCTTTGAAATCTCGAAAGACAGTCCTCCCCTCGTGATTTATTTTTATTAAGGAAAGAGGCGGATTCATCGATGATGTCCCGGGTAGTCAAAGTGCTGACTATTTCCATGGATTGCTAAATTCTTCGACAACCTTCTGTCACGTGGCTCTTTTTTTATCCACCCATGGCATCATGAATAGTAGGGCAGCCGATCCGCTTCCAAGGCCAATATTGAGCCTGGGTGCACGGAGCCACAAAAAAGCGGAACCACTTTTGGTGGTCCCGCTTGATCGGTGTGAACCCTTCTTAGTATTGGCGTGATCCGCGGTCGCGGTCGCCCCCAAACGAACGTCCGCCACCACCGCCACCACCGCCACCACCACGAGGACGATCCTCGCGTGGACGTGCCTCGTTGACGGTCAGGTTGCGACCTTGGAAGTCCTTGCCCTCGAGGGCGCTGATTGCTGCCGTTCCCTCGGCCGCGCTGCTCATGGTGACAAAGGCGAAACCACGTGAGCGGCCCGTCTCGCGGTCGGTCACAAGACCGATCTCTGTCGGCTTGCCGAACTGCTCAAAGAGCTCGCGGAGATCATTCTCGGTTGCGTTGAAGGTGAGGTTGCCTACGTATAGTTTCATGGTCTGTATTTTGGTTAATGACGAAATCAGGTCATCAGAGCCGTTCCCGAAAACCGGGTTTCAAACCACCCTTGAGAAACTCAACCGGCGGCCCACCATGCAACGAATCGTTAAAAATCGAACTCACTTAATGTGACTGCTTAATGAGCTAGCGCAAGTTATTACTTCAAAGTCGAAAAAGAGAAGCCCCTCACAGTCATGCAGAATGTGTTGCTGATTTTATTCGCACACGGGCTCATACTGGAATATCTTGTCGGAAGTTTGCACCACCCGTCCCACTCATCACCCGACTTTTCAAGCGCCAAGGAAAGTCATCTTTCCCTTTCCTGAAGTGGGAATAGGCACTAAAAACCGTCAGAACCAGACGGCCGATCTCTGCAAAGATCATCTTCGTATCACCTACGCCTCACAGGGAAACCTTGTGGAGGATTTCATCCTTGAAACGGAGGGATCAGGTAAGTCCAAGGACATTCTCAAGTGGGGCCAATTTACTGACATGGCCCGCGATCATGCCTTGATGATCGCAAGACTCGACGAACACTTTAACCGATGGCTGAACGGTGATGTTTAGCCCCAACACAAACCACCAAACGTAGAAGACCATGGTCAAAATCAATTACGGATTCGAGAAGCGCAGGAAAGAAATGGAAAAAAAGCGCAAAAAGGAAGAGAAGAGAAAAGCCAAGGCCGAGGGCAAGAGTTCTGATTCCACGGAGCCTCAGGATACCGAAACCAATGAGCCTGATACTGCGACTGGGGAATTCAACACGCAGGTGACATCTCCTACTGCCGAGTAGACTCTCTCAGTTTTCGCTTCAGGCAATTCTGGGGATAGAAATAGGATTGGAAAGATCACTTTCATTCCCTGAAAGTGCAGCAATGGAAACCCGCCCAAATCATTGGTATCGGGTCCACTTTTCCCTGTTCCTGATTCTTTTTTTTGGAGGAATGCTCTTGTCGGACTTGGATGCATCCGTAAATTCCCCAACATCTCCCGGTATCGATCTCTCAGTTGCGCCGGATTATCCGGCCATCGCCTCCATGGTGAGATCGGGTGGTCTCCCTGAACTCAGGAATGCTCTCGGTAATGCCTTGGCCTCAGCATGGAAACCCGCCGGAAACGGCGTCCATGGATCCTGCTCTCTGGAGAGCTTTGCCAAATGGGTCGATCTCTACCAGTGGGTCGATCTTCTCGATTTGGACGAGGCATCGGTGACCAAGCGCTGGTTGTCGAGACATCTGATTGTCCAAAACTCCTCTCCCGAATCGGGAAATCCTATTAAGAACGGCCCCAAAAAAAATCACGCCCCGGATCATCAGAGGGTCACGATCCTACTCCCTGGAGCTCCACTGGTTCGTCGCTACGATACGCTCCAGCACCGTGTCACGGAGGAGATCTCAGCGGATCCGGTTATGCTTGGGAATGTTCTGGGCTCCTTGGTAACCCAGCCTTTTACACCGGGTAATGGTCTGCTATCCGCTCGTCTCGACGCAGACTTTCTTGCGGCAACGATCTCTGACTCCGCTTTTCTTTCTCAATGGGCTCATTCCTTCAGCGGGGATGATTTTGCTCCCAGGGTTCTGATGAATCTCCAGTCGATCCGGAAAAGCCACCCGGACACATGGCATGAATTTCTTCCGCTGGCCTTGGCGATCTCCGTGGTAATGGATCAACCCGCTCCCGATTTCTGGCCCCACCATCAGGTCGAACCACGCGATGTTCCGAGGGTGAAGACAAAACCGGAGGATGCGTTCGGGCAGTGGGTTGAGGCATTCAAGTCGGGTAAACTTCTCAGGGATCCACGGAGGATGAGGGTCGATGAACTCAAGTATGTGATCGATGCCCCGTTGGATCCCTCGGAGTTCAACTCTGTGCGCAACACGCCCGCAATCTTTCATGAGGATCCAAGGAAAGCATTCAATTCGATCACGTATGACAAGGGGCGGGTGCTCCAGAGTAAGTATACTTGGACTTGGGGTGCCTATGAACTTTGGCGCATCAAGGAGATCGGGGGCATCTGCGTCGATCAGGCCTACTATGCCTCGATGATTGCCAAGGCCCAGGGCATCCCCTCGATCTTCTTTGCCGGTCAGGGCAAGGACGGCGGGCATTCCTGGGTCGGTTATCTCAAGGGGCCTGATCATTGGGATTTCAATGTGGGAAGATATGAGGGACAGAATCTGGCCACCGGAGAGGCGCTCGATCCCCAAAGTTGGACGCCGATCACGGACCATGGAGTTGATCAACTGACCCGGCATCTCGGTAACAGGGAATCACAGGACGCCGCTCTCAGGGATCTGGTAATGGCCTGGAATTTCATCCGCCGAGGTGATGCGGAGGGAGAGGAGAGGGCTCTCAGGAGTGCTCTGGCAAACTGCCCTGACAATCCCGCTCTCTGGGATGCGCGCGAAGACTGGCTTGTTCGCAACGGTTCCCCTGCCTCGGATCTCAAATCCCACCATGAGGCCGCCATCCATCAGTTCTCGGGTTTCCGGGATCTGAAGGCCCAGCATCAGGAGGCATTGGTCCGTATGGCGCTCCTCTCGGGTGATCAATCCGGTGCCGAGCTTCTCTCCCAGCAGATCGTTCACGAAAACAAAGGGGGCTTCGGAGCAAGAAGCGATCTGAGCGCTACCGCCGCATGGGATCTGATCGGGTCATTTCTGAAATCCGGCAACCCGGATCAGGCGCTTCGCGAGTATGACCGTCAGGTCAATCTTCAGGCATCAAGCGGGGGCGGGAATTTTTTCTACAAGGTAGTGAAACCCTTGAGCGAATATCTGATCTCTCAGGGAAGACCCGATCTCGCTCGATCCGTCATTAAGAAGGCCTTCGACAGGCTAAAACCAACCAAGGGTTCTCTGGTGGAGGGTGATCTCCGGGCTCTCTGGTCTAAGGCTGGAGGGGTCAGATAAACCGGGGGATGGGTGTTTCGACTAGTCCGATTTACCGAGACGTATCTTGTCCTTCTTGAGATCCCTTTTTTCCTCGATTGTTGCTATCTCGGAAGCCAGTTGACGTCGGAGTTGTTCTTCCGCAAGGGGATCCCCCAAAGATTTTGCGATTTCACTCTCCAGGAAGATTTTCCGTTCTGCGATCCGTGCATCTTGCTCGGAGTCGATCTCTGCTAGCAACTTCTTCTGCTCCTCGGTGAGGGGGGTGGAGGGTGCTGACTTCTCCAACCGGCTCATTGCAAGTTCGTAAGCTGATTTCATGATTTCATGATAGCAGCGATCGCCATTGCAGGCACATCATTTGTGGGTTGCCTCCCCACTCCGGTGGGTTGATGATCCAACGGTGTCTTTCATACGACTCCTCAGCACCGATTTTGACGGCACCCTTGCCGGGGGGGCTTGGGGGGAAATCTGTGCGCCGACGCTGGCCCACGAACTTCCGGCAGTTGTTGATGGAGGATCTCTCTGGGTCGTCAATACAGGGCGCCCTCTGGAGAGTGCCCTTGACGGTCTGGAATCGCTCCATCTGGGAGTCTCACCGGACTACATTCTCGCCAGTGAGAGGCATATCTTTCAACCCGACGGAAAGGGAGGCTGGATTGACTACGGAGACTGGAATCAGACCTGCACCGAGCACCATGATCTGCTTTTCCTCGAGGGTGGTGGCTTTTTTTCCCAAATCGAGAAACTTGCTGAAAGGACCACCGGAGTAAGGGTTCTTCACAATGCCGAGGGTGTCCCCGAGGGGTTGGTTGCAGATACCGAAGAGACACTCAACGAGGTGACCCTGGAGATCCTGGATTTGCCTGGGCGTCCAAAAAACTTCAACTTTCAGCGAAGCAATATCTATCTTCGCTTCTGCCACCAAAATTACAACAAGGGAAACTCCCTTGCCGAACTCAACCGCCTGCTCGATATGCCGGTCGAGTCGATCCTTGCGATAGGGGATCATCAGAACGACCTCTCCATGCTCTACGGGGATGTCGCAGCAATGGTCGCCTGCCCCTCGAATGCCCATCCCTTGGTCAAGGAGTCGGTCATGAATGCAGGGGGACACGTCTCCGAGTTGGAGGCAGGTGAGGGGACGGCAGAGGCAATCCACCTTTATCGGACCGGAAAGAAAAAGCCCCGCGTCCTGCCCTCGATGCATCCGGTGCCCCCTTCCGTTCGCCTCAATGAGTGATATTGGAGAGGACTCCCTTCCCGAGAGTTTTATTAAGACCCGCTCAGGGAAGCAATTCGAGTCAACTTCAGGTCCTTGGATCGGGAATGAAATCACAAAAGGATTGGGCAAAGGTGAGGCTTTTGTCATTGCCGCCACCCTTGATTCGTTCGGTGATGTCTCCCTTCCCCGGGGGGAGATCGGCCTCTCTCTATCACTCAAGCACCTCGACTCCAGGCGAAGGTTTCTTGCGGGACGACGCCTGATCAGGGGTGTCATTGCTCCTTGGTTCGGTGTGAAACCCGATCAGGTTCCACTCTCCCTAGGATCTGTCGGCAAGCCCTACCTCGCATGCCCCGCGTACGCTGTCGGAGTGGAATCAGGCAACCCGACTCCCCATCTTGGACTTGCTCACAGCGGAGAGATTGTGATGGCGGTTTTTTCTGGAGTTGAGTGCGGGATTGATGTCGAACGTCAGCGGCCTCTTGATGCATTGGGCCTGGCCGAAAGGTTCTTTTCCCGTGAGGAATCCCTTTTTTTAGCGACGCTCGACAAGGGAGCCCTTGAAGAGAATTTTTTTCGTTTCTGGACGATGCGCGAGGCGGCCATCAAGGCCGACGGTAGGGGGATGGGAGCCCTGCTCTCCTCCACTAGGATTCCCCTGGAGAGCCAGAGTGATCATCAAAGTGGATTGGAGGGACTCTCTGATAGGTGCATTGCGGTAAGTATCGGAGAGACGATCTGGCAGACGCACCCCTGGAGGATGCGTGGCGGCTATCACGCTTCAGTTGCCTTTGCCGAGATGCCCCGTGCAATTCACTGGCACGATCTCAGATAGCTGATACCTTCCATCTTTCATGTCATTTCAGGATCTTGGACTCTATGAAGCCGTTGTCCACGGCGCACAAAGGATGGGTTATGTGGAACCCTCACCCATTCAGGCTCAGGCCATGCCTGTCGTGCTCAAGGGGGGGGATATCATCGCCTCCGCACAGACAGGTACCGGCAAGACGGCTGCATTTGGACTTCCGATCCTGAGCCTCCTTAAGGAATCCAACGGGAAAACCCGGTGCCTCATTCTGGAACCGACCCGCGAACTCGCGCTCCAGGTGGAGCAGGCCTTCAAGGAATTTGCAGCTTTCACTAACCTTCGCACCGTAGTTATCTACGGCGGCGTTGGATACGGGGCCCAACGTGAGGCACTCGCCAAGGGGGCCGACATCATCGTCGCCACTCCGGGAAGACTCCTCGACTACATCCAGCAGGGTGAGATTCTCTTTGACGACCTCTCCATCCTGGTGCTCGACGAGGTTGACCGCATGCTTGACATGGGTTTTCTGCCCGACGTGAGACGCATTGTAGAGAAGTGCCCCAAGGAGCGCCAGACGCTCCTCTTCTCGGCCACCGTGCCAGACGAGATTGAGCGCCTCTCCTCCTGGTGTCTCCGCAATCCCGAGAAGATCTCCATAGGTGCCCGACGCTCTGCGGCCGAGACCGTGAAGCATGCCTTTTATCCGGTGGCCGCAGACCAGAAATTCGATCTCCTGAAGGCCATGCTCGAGCGTACCGATTACCACAGCGTGCTGATCTTTTGCCGCACCAAGGACGGAGCGGACCGGATCGCCCGCCAGTTGGAGAGTGAGAATCACAAGGTCGCCGTCATGCACTCAAATCGTTCCCAGCAGGAGCGTGTGGATGCCCTCGAAGGATTCAAGACCGGCCGCTACGAGGTGATGATCGCCACCGACATCGCCGCCCGAGGCATCGATATCGCCGGGGTCAGCCATGTCATCAATTACGATGTGCCCCAGCACCCGGAGGACTACGTCCACAGGATCGGCCGCACGGGCCGCGCTCAGACAGAGGGCGACGCCTTCACGATCATGACCGCCGAGGAGCTTCCCCATGTGAAGGCGATCGAGACCTTCATTGCCCAGAAGGTTCCCCGCGAGAAACTGGAGAATTTCCCCTACCTCTTCACGATGCTCTTCCAGGAAGAGGAGGCCGCCAGGGTCCTTAAGAATATTCGTGGTGCACGCACGCTCAAGGGATACAGCTACGGCTCCAAGCGCAAGAGGTAAAAAGAGGAGGCCTAAAGGAGCTGAACACTCTGTAAAGAGTGGAATTTTGAGCGTTAAAAGGCTTAGACAACAACGCTCAGCCCTCCGTCCACCACGAGAAGGTGACCGTTGACGTAGTTGGCAGCCGGTGAGGAAAGGAAGATCGTGGCACCCACGAGATCCTCGACGGATCCCCATCTCCCCGATGGCGTGCGTCCACGGATCCACGAATCGAACTTCTCGTCCTGAACCAGGATCTTCGTCATCTCGGTCTCGATATATCCCGGGGCGAGTCCGTTGATCTGAAGATTGCATTTCGCCCACTCGGCGCACATCGAGCGGGTCAGCATTCTCAGACCTCCCTTTGCCGCGGAATAGTTCGCGATCGTCGGGCGAGCCAGGTCGCTCATCAGCGAGCAGACATTCACGATCTTGCCTTGGTTACGCTCGATCATTCCGGGAGCAACAGCTTGGCTTACAAGGAAGGCACTCGTCAGGTTGGTGTCGATCACGGCCTGCCAGTCGGCAAGTGTCATCTCCAGGAGAGGTGCCCTTCGGTGAATGCCGGCGTTATTAATCAGGATATCGATCGGCTTGCCTCCCTCGTTCAGGCTTGCGATGGCTGCTTTAACGGATGTTGGATCCGTCACATCGAACGCCGCACCCTCGACGCTGTGCCCCTCAGCGGTGAGTTGATGGATCGCGGTGGAGAGCTTCTCGGCAGACCGTCCGTTCAGGATCACCGAGGCACCGGACTCCGCCAGTCCCTTGGCAATGGCAAGGCCGATTCCCTGTGTGGATCCGGTGACAAGGGCTCTCTTGCCGTTGAGTGAAAAGCGTTCGAGGACTTTGTTCATGGAGGATGTTTTCCTAGGTAATATGTTCCGGGGCAATATCCAAACGCCTGACCTTCCCGATCAGCATGAAAAGCACGCCGGTTGCAATCGGTGCCAAGAGCCCTGCCGTGATCAGGATCGGGGTGTATGAGAATCGGTCCACGACCCATCCGGTGGTGAAGGTGAAGATCATGGCGCCGAGGCCGGCTGCCGTTCCCGCAAAGCCGGCAATCGAACCGACAGCACCTACCGGGAGGAGATCACTGGCCAGCGTCTGGACATTACTCACCCAGAACTGGAAGGCGAAGAGTGTGATGGCGATGCAGGCGAGTGCGGTGATCGGCGAGTCGACATAGGCTGCGGCAACTCCAGCGGGCAGGAGGGCTGTAGCGAAGAGGATCGCCGACTTTCGGGAATGGTTGACGCTCCAACCCCGCGTCATGAGATATCCCGAGAGCCATCCTCCCAGGAGAGCACCCACACCGGCCGCCAGGAAGGGCGCCCATGCCGAGGCGCCGATCTGCTTCATGCTGAAGTGTCGCACGTCCGAGAGATACTTTGGGAGCCAGTTCAGGTAGAGCCACCAGATCGGATCACCAAAAAAACGGGCCAGAATGATTCCCCAGACCTCCTTGCGTCGGAGGAGATTCCGCCACGGAATTAACAAATCATGGTTGCCCGACTTGCTTCCTTCAGTATGTTCGCTCTCCTCGTTACCTGTTTGGTATTCTTGGGATTCCTGGGATTCTTTTTCCATGCTCTTCGGGTAGATCGAGATCCAGGCCCAGAGCCAGAGAACTCCTAGAAGTCCCGTGAGAACAAAAGTCGCGCGCCATCCCACCGAGATCTGGAGCCAAATAATGAGGGGCGCAGCAAGAGCCGGGCCGAACGATGCCCCTGCATTGGCGATCCCCATCCCGAGAGCCCTCTCCTTGTTTGAGAACCATGCGGCGATCGTGCGTGTGGCTCCCGGCCAGTTACCCGCCTCACCAATCCCGAGAAGCCCCCGGAGGAATCCCAAGCTCAGGATTCCGGTCACCGCCGAGTGGGCGACCTCGGCCACGGACCAGATCGAGATGGCCAAGGTGTAGCCGATCCTGCTGCCGACCTTGTCAAAGACACCTCCCCAGAGCCACATCGAGAGGGCGTAGGCAAAGAGGAAGCACGATCCCACGGCCCCGTATTGCGTGTTGGTCATCGAGAGATCCTTGCAGAGGACCGGTGCCATCACTGAAACCGTCTGACGGTCGATGTAGCTCACCAGGGTCGCGCAGAAGATCAGTCCGATCACCACCCACCTCAGGTTATTGAGAGGGGGAAGATGAGTGGAAACAGCGCCCGACTTACAGAGCGGTTGCTCCCTACCCTGCGGGCGGGGGATCATGAAAAAGGGAGGAAGTGTGGGGGGGAAGTAGGTGACTTGGCGATTTTTTGGACGGGGGAACTTACTTGAACTTATCCCTCATCGCTTGGAGGCCGGGTATTCCTGCCATCAGGTGGGTGTGTGCCGGATCAAAGTATTGGATGAGTGAGCGTTGGTGCTTACCCACAAGAATCGTAAAGATATATCCCTCGTGTCCTGGTGAGGTCGCCGTCGGGTGGTGTCCCTTATCTACGAGGAAAGTATCCCCGTTCCGCGTCATCACGACCTGGGCTTCACCCTCCGGCTGGTAGCAGAATTGGGCCCCGAATCCCGTCTCCGGTCGGAATCTGTAGTGATAGATCTCTTGGAAATCAGTCTCCTCAGGCGGACACTCCGTATCGTGCTTGTGTGGGGGGTATCCCGACCAGCATCCTGGGTCGGCATAGAGTTCGCTCACGAGAAGTCTGCTGCAACGTCCGGCGCCATTGTGTCCCAGGATATGGAAAATCCTGCGGCGGGTGTGGGTTTCCACCGATCCGACATCGACGCACTCCACCTCCTCGGGGGTGATACGGAATGGAGGGAAGGATTCGTGGGATTTTGCCCCGCCAACAGCCACTTCAGTGTTTGGTTTCCTCGCGGTGACCCTGATGGTCGAGCCTATCCCTGCATAGACCGAGTCAGCCGGTCCGGACCAGATATTTTCACGCACACCGACCGATAAAAACTCCTCGGAACCGACCATAATGTCAGCTTGCCCGGAGAGCACCACGAGGGCCAATTCGTGACCTTGTTCCGTGATGAGGAGTGTCTCGCCATCTTGCGGACGCAGGAGACGGAACGAGCAGAGGTCGGTCGGGGTTTTATCTGCGGGAACGATCTGAAGGTCCGATCCTTGAGTTCTATTGCGAATGAGCTGAGGCATCCAAAGAGGCGACCATATTTGGTGGGAAGAAACAAGTGCTGTGACTGGGGCTCATTTGTAGGCTCACAAACAGCCTGTTCCATCCTGTCATCAGACCAGCCTAGTTTTTGAGACATATATATGGTCCGTTCTTTGAGATACCAGCACACGCCGGACCTCCAATAATTTGGTCCTTAGAACGCGAACCTCCATTCGAAGGTAAGCGACTTCTAGGCAAGTGTTCTTGACGAACTTGTATGTTACAAAGAATGCGACACCAGTAGTCAGGATAGGGGTGAATAAAATAAGCGTAGTAATGATCAAATTGAATAGTTCCTACCGCAAAAGTCGTGTTTCAACGGGGTCTCGGTGAGGGTGGCAATAAACTCGATGATTCAGTCGCTCATCACTTGATCTCGGGCGAAGGAACAAGGCATAGCTCCTCTCATTGCGGAGAAGCCAGATTTCCTTATCGCTAGGTGGATATTTGGTTCAGGGTGAGTCCATCCCAGACACTTGGTTAGCTCGGTGCACTGACCCCTGATCATCCTAGGCTTGCCTAGGGGCCTTCCGATTGGCACGCTCGGAATTATAGATTTTAGGGCAGTTAGCTCAGCGGTAGAGCGGCTCGCTTACACCGAGTTGGTCGGGGGTTCGATTCCCTCACTGCCCATGTTCTGCTGAAGCATGCGGTTGCGTGTTAGAGTTGATTGAGGGTTCGGTCGATGAAGAGTGTGTTCAGATTGGTCTCCAGGTTGGTGATCGCGGCATCGATGACCTTGAAAATCGCCGCCCGTTGTGAGGCATTGCTCAAGTCCAGCGTGACGCTTGAGGTCAGTCCATTGGAGGCAAGGGCCTGATTGAAGGCCGCCGTGGCCTGGGCCGCAGAAATGTAGTTGTAGTTTCGCGAGCCATCAACATAGGCCAGTGTCCCGAAGACATTGTTAAAGACGGACCCCAGCGTGCTCAGCGGAATGGCAACATGTGTGCTGGCCGTTGAGACTGTGCTCAGGTTGCTGTATAAGGGCGTTGGATTGGCGTAGAGTTGATCCAGGTAGCTCCGGATCTGGTAGGGGTATTGTTGGTATGTGTCGCCATTCCAGGCGTTGGTGAAGCTGTTGAACGAGCTGACGGTGGCTGCTGTTGATCCCACGCTTGCGTTCACGTCCGTGACGAAGAGTTGGGCGTAGTAGCCGGCGTTGTAAGCGACATTCAGGAGAATATCCAGCTGGCTGCCGGGCAGGCTCTCAAAGGATCCCAGGGCGGAATCCAATGAGGGCTGCCAGGGGGGAGTCCATCCGTAGTTTGTTGAGGACCATGGTGTATTCAAGGTCGATCCTCCCACATACTGGAGTGCCAAATAGTCGTTCACGTGGAAGTAGGCCGTTAGCATCGGACCGTAGTATTTGTTGTTGAACGAGGCCGGCGTCGCCCTTGTGTATTGGGTGGCGGCGTTGCTCATCGTGTATCCGATATTCTTTTGGATCGCCATGTAGTTGATCAGCGAAAAACCCTGGGGTGCATAGGTTCCTGCGACCATATCGACGGCATAATTATTGATTTGGTAGGGGCCACCCTGTCCGGCTCCCATCACGGCCTGCTGATTCGGTGATGGGTCGATGAGGGGACTCGAGTTGGTGTAGTATTCAGTAGCGATGTTCTCCTGAAGGAGTTGTGCCATGATCGAGCCATAGAGATAGTCCTGGTTGAACTGAACATTCGGAGTCACTTCCTTGATGAGGTGTCCATACATGACCCCCGCAATGACGTTCGCCATGATCAGGTCGGTATAGTTGTCACCTTCCAGGGTCATGAAATCCCCGATCTGGCCGTTGTTGTTGGTCCCGAAGGTGTAGTGGAAGTTGATGGTCCCGGTAGTCGTTACCGATCCGCCACTTGGGAAAGGAGTCGGAACTGGTGTTGATACAGGTATGGGTGAGGGCGTTGCCGAGGGAGAAGGCGAAAGACTAGGTGAAGGCGTTGCTGTTGGTGAGGGAGTTGGTGATGCGCTGGGTGCAGGGGTCGCCGTTGGAGAGGCACTGGGTGAGGGTGTTGCTGTCGGCGTAGCACTCGGTGTTGGTGTTGGTGTTGGAGTAGGCGTCGTGCCGCCCGTAGATCCGAAGAGTGAGACCGCCTCGGTGCCGATCGTGGCAGGAGTGGCCGTCATCGCCGTCCCTCCGGTTGCTGTCGTCACCGCAACGGAGTTGGTGAGGAGGAGATCCCAGACCATCAGCCCGTCGTTTGTGTTCACGTTGACCGTATTTCCAAGAATATGGGTTCCCAGACGCTGGACAGAGTAAGGGAGGTTAAGAGCGTTCTGGTATTGGTCCTTCTGGACAACAGTTCCCGTCGATCCTGCGTCGGCGTTGTTGATGACGAGAACGGCGCCACCCCACGACTCGGTTGGGATTTCCAGACCTCCCGAGACAGTCACCGCAGAGGGCAACATCTTGCGGTATTCGTCATAGGCTACCGATGGGTCGTAATACTGGTATCCGGCATCATAGCTCATCACATTGAGCGCATTAAGAAGGCTGCCCACGGTTTTACCCGCATAGGCCCCTGTCGTGACTTGCGTTGCGAAGGTCAGACGCTCGCGCCCGGCAGATCCACCCCAGTATGAGATCTGGGATGGGTTTGCTGGATTGGGGATTTGTGCCGTGTAGTCGGCTCCCGTGGACCATCCGGCAAGGGCCAGCACGCGGGAACGTCCATCCGTAGCGCTTGCGGCATCGACCGCTTCACGCATGGCCTGGATGGCCTTGGCATACTCGGTCACCACGGCCGACGTGCTGCCGCTGGTCTCGTAGTCCACATCCAGCCCATCCACTTTCATATCGACCAAGAACTGAGCCAAAGCCGTCTTGGTCGGGGAGGTGGAGGCTCCGCTGGCTTTACCGGCATCCGCTGCAAGGGCCGACCAGTTTGAGTAGGTTGCACCACCCACTGAGAGCACCACCCTCTTTCCCGCGTTGTGGATCAGGCTGATCGATTGGGCCACATCCTGGGGTGCCGAGGAGAACTGGATGCCAGTTCCTGTCCAGTTGTTGGCGGCGAGCCCCGACCAGGTAAAGTTGGGCTGGGCAAAGGCAAGGTAGATGTCGGTGTAGGGAGTCGTGCTTGTCTTGGCTAACGCGCTAGCAGCTAGAAGCTGTGCATCGGTCATCGGTGTGCCGCTATAGCCTGCGTAGTAGTAATAAGGATCCGACCAGCTTGGGAAATAGCCCGTCAGGTGCCTTGTTGCACTCACGACAGGCGTTGGTGTGGCTACAGGTGTCGCGCTCGGCGTTGCCGTGGGTGATGGGGCAGGAGTTGCCGTTGGACTAGGAACCGGAGTTGGTGTGGCTACAGGTGTCGCGCTCGGCGTTGCTGTAGGTTTAGGAGTGGCTGTAGGACTAGAGACCGGAGTAGGCGTCGCACTAGATTTAGGAGTGGCTGTCGGACTAGGGACCGGAGTAGGCGTCGCACTAGGTTTAGGAGTGGCTGTCGGAGATGGGCTTGGTGTTGGTGTGGGAGCCGCATTCACCGTGATTGCTGTCCCGTTAAAGACGAGCTTCGGAGTCACAGGAGGTGCTCCGTTGAACGTGAATCCGATCTGGATCGAGGCCTTGGGCGCGATCGTTGCTGTCCAACTCGCTGGCGTGAGCGTGTAGACATTGGCGACCGGTCCGGTGATGTTTGCATTCCAGATTGAGGTTTCCTGCTGGGGAGTCGTCAGCTTCGCACTCCAGTTGGGGATCGTGGTGCTGCTGGTGTTCGTGATGTTCAGGTAGGCGGTGTATCCGCCCGACCAAGCAGTGACGCTCCATCCTGCGGAGATCGGTGCGGCTGTTGCTGCATGCAGTTGCAGTGAACCGAGTGAAGTGATCCCGGTAAGGATCATTGCGATCATGAGAGCCGGCCCATTGCCGACCTTTTTGAGTTGAGTAGCAGACACGACCTCACCCCTTGCTGGATTATTGTTCATGGTATTCTGACCTCATCGCGTTCAGTGCTGTTCAAAAAAAGAAAAAGAAAAGAGAGAATCGCTTTGATCATTTTTTATGACACGGGGACAGGAGGGGGTGATGGAATGGATGCCTAGGACTCTTGGTGACCTAGTGGCTATGAGAGGATGTCCTCATGAATTCATCTGCCCTCCTGTCACACTACCCACCATTGCTGCCATTCTCTTCATGTCGTCACTCCGTGCAGACGTTCCATTGACGTGACCTCGATGGTGCCTGCCCTGATCGATTCCATGGAACCTGACTGGTCCAAGATGAGTGCGATCTCGGTGGTTTTGCTAGGTGTGTTGGTGTTCATAGGTAAGCATCTTCTCACGGGTGATAGGTCTCTGGGTGTCCTAGGCCTAAAAATATTCCTAAGAAATCTCTTCCTGAGACCTGCTTTCCCCGTTGAGGATCCGGATGGTCTCCTCTCGGATTCCCTCTTCGGTAGGCATGTAGGAATCGACAATGAAACGCATGACCTGATACCGGTCCATCCTTCGGTAGACCGTGAGGATACGAACTTTCTCATCGACCGCCTCGTTGACCTTCAGTCTGTTTGGTGTGCTCATGACAGTCATCATTGCATGACCTCTAGACACTGAGTGTCCTAGGCCACTTAAAACATTAAAAAAGCGTTTTTCTTTGTCTGTCCAAAGCAAAATGACTGTTGAAACAAGGCAGGTGCCAGCTTATGAATGAAATATGAAAGCGACTGGGTTCACTTACTGGCAGGTAGATACACATTGGGTTGGATACCTGGATCAGCATCCAGACTATATGACCCAAGGAGAGAGTTTGGAGGATCTCAAGGAGCATCTGACTGATCTCTATAAGGATCTGAATTCTGGGGAGATTCCGCATGTCCGTCATCATGCAGAACTGGAACTTGCGTGAAACGTCGTGATCTTGTCCGCGCGGTGGAAAACGCCGGGGCGGTTTTCATCAGGCATGGAGGGAAGCACGACTGGTATCAGAATCCTATAACTGGGATTAGTCAGCCGATTCCGCGGCATACGGAGATCAATGAAATGCTTGCTCGTAGCATCCTTCGCAAGCTGGGTGGGGCTGGTTCTAAGTAGAATCTTGCCCCCAAAAGATTTCAGGGGGTAGGACTCTCAGGGACCGGGTTGTCGTGATAGGGTAGTCTCCTCTAACCTAAAGACTCCCATTATGCCCAACCCCAAGTTCTTCTTCCTAGATCGGTCGCAATCGCTTGCGGACCAGGTCGCAGAGGCGCTTCTCGAGGGGGTTACTCTGGGTCCCTTTGACTTATCCCGAACCGAGGTCTGGGTGCCGACGTCGGGAGCGGCACGTAGGATCAGGCACTCTCTAGCCAAGATCTCAGCGGAGAGGGGAGGCGGGGTCATTTCTCCGATGTTCTCCTCGCCGATGAAGGCGCTGCTGCCGAACGGGCCCCTTGCCACGAGGTCTGACCGTGAGGCTGCCTGGGGCCTTGTTCTCCAAAAGGCGCCACGCTCCTCCTTGGACTCTCTCTTCCCGAAGGGTGAGGTCCTCGAGGGGGAGCAGGCACTGCTTGGGACGGCGGGCATGATGTGCGACCTGTGCGACCTACTCGCGGAGGGAGGAATCACGCCCGAAGAAAAACGAATCCCCGAAGTCTGCTCCGAGGACGAGGTCCGTTGGACGACCATCGCCACGCTCTACCGCGGTTACCTTGATAAACTGAAAGATCACAGGCTCTGGGATCCCAACGAGGCGCGGATCAAGGCCTGGGTGGAGCCAGTTGGGCCGATCACTTCGCTCACGATTGTCTGCCTTCCCGATCTGACGAAGGCTGCGCAGTCAAAGGCTGAGAGCTACCTGCAAGCAGGTATCCCTGTCACGGTTCTAGTTTGGAAGCCCAATGCAGCTTCAGGCTGGGGCGGAGGATTCGACAACTGGGGTCGTCCATCGCCCGAGGAGTGGGCTGCCGCAATGATCCCGCTGAGCGCCGATCAGATTATGATGGCGAAGGACCCTTCTGAGGAGGCCTCTCTGGCCATTGATTTCCTATCCAGGGCGGGAGGAGATCACTCGCTTATCCTCGGAGATCCCAAACTTGCACCCGCGTTCCAGGCCGAGGTGTTGCGACGCGGAGGAAGCCCCTTTCTGCCGGATGGGGAGTCCCTTGCGCGGACGGAGCCCGCAATTGTGGCAACCGAATGGATCTCCCTGCGTAGAGAAAAATCGCTCCGCACGCTGCGCCGACTTCTGGAGACCCCACGCTTTGCTGAGTGGCTCGGTAAAAAGTGTTCCCTCACTCACAAGCGTTTACTTATGGCCTGCGACGCCATGACGCTGGAACTCCTTGCGGAAACTCTCTCCGAGCGCCCCCTTCCGCCGAGGGGGATCAGCGACAAGGAGACCTGTGTAGATGCGGGAAGGCTCCAGTCTGTCATCATGGAGGAGCTTTCGGGTGATCATCAAAAGAATCCTACGAATCCAAAGAGTTCCGCCGGCCTGCTAAAGGAGATCTGGAAAGACAATCTCACTAATGAGGTGGAAGAGGTGCTGGAGGTTTGTGAGTTGACCAGCTCCGTCCTGAACTCGTGGCCCCACCCGGAGAGGGCTCGCGCGGCTTCGCTTGTGAGGGCTCTTGCACGCGGCAAGATCTTCGGGTCCTCCAAACCGGGTGACCTCGACCTTTCAGGTTGGCTTGAAGCGCCCTGGTCCGAGGGAAAGCGCCTTGCACTCTGCGGGTGTGTGGAGGGATCGCTTCCCGCCTCCACCGACGGGCATCCTTTTTTACCCGATCATAAGCGCCGTGATCTGGGAGTGCCGGACAACGCTACCCGCCGTGCCCGGGATGCATTCCTCCTCGGTTGCTTGGCCCACTCCAGAAAGTCCGATCAGTTTCGGTGCAGCTTTTCCAAGTTCGGTCCGGATGGGAGTCCCTCGATCCCCTCGGCTCTGCTGATGCGGTGCTCGGAGGGCGATCTGCCTGAGCGGGTGATGACTCTCTTCGGCAAGGCTCACGAGGATTCTCGTCCCACGGTCAGGGAGCATGACTGGAAGTGGAAGCTGCTCCGGGAGAGCAAGTCCCTGGAGAAGATTAATGTCACCGACTTCGCAGCCTACCTTCAGTGCCCCTTCCGATTCTACCTAAGCAAGTTTCTGGAGCTGAGGGACCACGACCCAGAAAAGAGGGAAATGGATGCGCTTCAGTTTGGCATTCTCGTTCACAGCGTTCTGGAGCGATACGGGAAGGAAACGCCAGGTCTCACGGACGAGCAGAAGATCGCTTCGTCCGTGCTCGCAAGTCTTGATCGTGAGGTGGAGAGCCGTTTCGGATCTGACCCATCGCCCGCAGTAAGGGTCCAAGTCGAGGCGGCACGTGTGAGGCTTCTCGCCTTTGCTTCGGTGCAAGCGAGGCAGGTGGCCCAAGGGTGGGTGATCCAGGAGGTCGAGTACAAGTCCTCCGGTGATCTCCGTCTGGCAGACCTCCCTCTCTCGGCAAAAATTGACCGGATCGAGTTCAACGGAGACCGCGTCAGGGTGCTCGATTACAAGTCTTACACCACGGCAAAGTCTCCAGAAGAAGTGCACCTCCATCCCGCCTCACGTGCTTTCCTTGAAGAGGCCAGAGTCCTCTTCAACGGGAAGCAGAAGTCTTGGGTCGACCTCCAGTTGCCACTCTACCGAAAGATCGCGGAGAAGCTCTTTCCGGGCAAAACGATCGAGACCGGGTACCTAGTTCTTGCTGCTGACCCTGAGGAGAGTGATGTGATGGCATTTGATCTCTCCGGCGAACTTCTCGAATCGGCTCTCACGTGCGCTGAGGCGACCGCCTCCCAGATCGCCAAGGGAGTCTTCTGGCCACCCCGCCAACTGCCGCAGTCCTGGGAAGATCACTTTGGGATTTTATTAGAGGGAGGTAAGCCCGAGGAGTGCCTCGATGAGGGGACGATTAACTATCTGAAAGGGGAGGTGACCAAATGAACGACCCGATCCGCCATGCCATGCTCGTTGCCAACGCGGGTAGTGGGAAGACCTACGCGCTCACGACCCGCATGGTCAAGTTGCTTGCCCTCGGAGTGGAGCCACGGAAGATTGCTGCCCTTACCTTTACCAAGAAGGCTGCAGGGGAATTCCTCGACGCAGTCTTCCTGAGGCTTGCGGAGGCCGCGATCAATCCCAAGAAGCTTGATTCGCTCAACCGAGATCTCAATTCGGTGAAGGAGGAGGGAGCCATTCCCCCTCTCGATGAGACACGCTGTAGGGAGCTTCTTGTAAAGCTGGTGTCCGACTGCGGACGCCTCACCATGGGAACGATCGACAGCCTCTTTGCAAGGATCGCCCGTTCTTTCCCGCTGGAGTCAGGGTTGCCCGGTGAGTTCACGATGATCGGACAATCGGAACTCGAGAGCGCACGCATGGATGTGCTTGCGACGATCTTCCGGGAATCGGTGCAGTCGGCTGGAGGGACGGAGTTCCTCGACCTTGTCAGAAGGATTTCCCGAAGGAAGGGAGAGCGTAAGGTTTTCCTTACCCTCCTGGAGTCGGTGAAGGACTTCCACGCAAAATATCTGGAAGATGTTTCCTTACCTTGGGGCGATCCAGACCTGATCTGGGAGAAGAAGGGCTGCGAAGTCCTCTCTGCCGGCGATGTAAAGAGCGCCGGAGATGCACTTTGGGCAGAAATTCAGAAAGAGCACCCGGGGCTTTCCACAGAGGCAAGAGATAAGTGGACTGCCAATCTTGAAATGGCCACAAAACATAAGCAGGGAAGCATCTGGTCGCATGACCTGAAGGAATTTATCCATGGGCGTCTCTGTAAATGTTCGGAAGATAAGAAGACCGGGGAAGAATATATGCCTACAGGTCGTGCTGCTGATGGGCGCGTCTACATGAGGGGAATGATCCCAGATCTCCGCAGACAGCTTCTCTTGGCAGTGCTCAAGCCTGTTTATGAATCGCTTCTCGAGCGGAGCGCCTCACTCCGCAAATTCATGAAGTCGTTTGAGGAGTCGTACCATGCGCTCACTCGCAGTCGCGGGAGGCTGACCTTCTCGGATGTGACCGATCTTCTCTCGGTTCAGGTAGGAAGCGACCAATGGATCACAAGTGCCGGATATAGGCTCGATGCAAAGCTCGATCACTGGCTGCTCGATGAGTTTCAGGACACGAGCCGGATCCAGTGGAAGGTCCTAGTCTCCTTCATTGATGAAGTGCTCCAAGACAGCAGTGGAGTTCGCTCGCTCTTCTACGTGGGTGACACTAAACAAGCGATTTACTCCTGGAGGGGAGGTGACCCGAAGCTCTTCTTCGAAATCTTCGACCAGTATAATAACGGATCGGATAAGCAGATCTTCGATCGCGAGCTGAAAGTTTCTTACAGGTCTGCCGAGGAGATCGTGACCTTTGTGAACACTGTCTTTGGTTCTATCAGCAGTCATGCCAACACGCTTGGGATTCCGGAGAGAACTGTGGAGGCCTGGAAGAAGGCCTGGAGGAATCATGAGACCGCTGACCAGAACAAGGAACTCGAAGGCTATGTTCGCTGGGTGCAGGTCCAGTCCGATGAGGATGACGAGAATCCGATCCATTTACGAGTCGCGCAAATCCTCGAGGAGGTTGAGCCCTGGAAAAGAAACCTCAGTTGCGGAGTGCTGACCCGTAAGAACGATGACGCAGCCTCGATTGCTGCGCTCCTTCAGGCGTGTGGTATCCCGGTTTCGCTTGAAGGAAAGTCTAATCCCTGCAACGACAATCCGCTCGGAATTGCTCTTCTTGCGGCATTCAGAGTCGTGGGGTTCCCGGAGGATGCTCTTTCCCTAACAGTGCTGCAGTCTTCTCCCCTGGGAGTGATTCTTAAGGATAAAGCGGAGAGTTCTGTGGAATTGTTCCGCACTGAGGCAATGGAACTGATCTCGGGTGAGGGATACGAGGCGGTTGTGCGCTTCTGGACCGAAAAACTGGATCTTAACCCCTTTCTCTCAAGGCGTGCGGCAGACTTCTTGGCGGCCGCAGCCGAGTACGATGAGTCCAACAAGGGACCGATCACGGAATTTGTCTCCTTCCTCGAGAACCATGCGGTGCAGGAGGTTGAGTCCTCAGGAGTTGTGCGTGTGATGACGCTCCACCAGTCCAAGGGACTGACCTTCGACATGAGTATCGTCATTGGTCTCGACGGCAAGGGTGGTAACTTTGGCGACATACTCCACCTTGGCGGTGGGGAACCTCCGAGGTGGGGATGCCTTCTTCCCACGAAGGATGAGGCCTCCGCCGATACGGTCATGCAGGAGTCCCGTGAATCAATCAGATCGGAGGAGGAGTATGGCAAGCTCTGCGCTGCCTATGTGGCAATGACACGCTCGAAGCAGGCTCTCTACGTTGTGACGAAGCGCCTCAAGCAAGACACCTCGTCGAAGAACTTTGCCAGGCTTCTGATGTTGACACTGAACCCTGGAAGCGAGGAGGTCCCCTTTGGAAATGAGAACTGGTACATGGCCCATGACCTTGCAAGCGAAGTGGCACCCAAGGGGGAGCGCAAAGAAACTCGTCTCTCTCCCTGCACTTCCGGAACTCCTCACCCTCTTTCACCATCATCACTTGCGGCTAAGAAGAACCTACCCAAGTCAAAGGTGCATGAGGTTGAGGGGCATGGCGAGGAGACCTACTCACTGGACGCCGCGGATCTCGGGACCGAAATCCATGAGGTTCTCTCGCGAGTCGAGTGGGACACTTCCGTAGTGGATCTCTCCACTATTTCGGAAATAGCGCGTGAATTATTGGAGGCATTCTTCACGTCCGAAGAAGCCAAGTCGGTCTTCTCCAAGCCGGAAGGCGATTGGGATCTCTGGAACGAGAAGCCGTTCGACCTGATGATCGATGGCCAATGGATCAGCGGGATCTTCGACCGTGTCCAGATCAATCGTGAGGGTGGCAATCCGGTCTCTGCCGATATCCTGGATTACAAGACCAACAACAAGTCCCCGGAAGAGATCGAGAGCGAATACGAGGGGCAGATGGAGCAATACCGGGTGGCGGCTTCCAAGTTGCTCGGAATCAATCTGGATCGGGTCACAGCCCGCACGGTTCCGATCCGTGTTGCCTAGGGGATCTATCTTGGAGTCATTTGCGTCGGGACCGTCAGCCAGTCGCCGATTGAGAGGGAGTCGATCGGGGCGTAAGTCTGCTGGGCCTTACGGATGACCGGGTCGTCGTAGACCACGGACCCTATTACTAGCCATTTGCGGCACTTGTCGCTCGAAAAATCGGAGATCTCCGAGAACTTCCACAGCTCCCTGTGGTCGATGAATGGGATCAGGAAGAGCATCGCTTTCTTGAGACTTCCCGACCCGTCTTGAGCCTGGTTGTCCCAGATGCTGATGCCGAGCGATTGGGCCACAACTCCGGCCCTGCAAAAAGCCCTCACGTTAAAGGAGCAGTAGTGCCAGCTTGTCCTGCGGGCCTCCTCAAGTGGCATCTGTCCGTCGGGCCTGATCTGGCTGTCCATCCTCTTCGGGAGTGATTGCTGTAGGAGTGTTCGGGCCTCGGTCTCCTTGCCGGCACCAAGCAGCATGGTGGAGAGCTGGAGGTCGTAGTAGACGCCATGGTTATTCTTGGTCCTGCTCTCGTCTTGACCGTTCTTGCTGGTCTGCATCCAGTTCGCAAAGTCCGAGAACCAGGACCGCATTCCCTTACTGTCGCTCGGTTCCCAGCTTGGGCTCTTGGAGAGGAGCGTCACGGCGTCGGGTAACTGTGTGAGCGCCTCACTGTCAATGATGCCTCCGCCCCTGCCACCATTCACTCCCAGGATCGCCTGGGCATAGTTGAGGTTAGGATTCATGCGTGTGGAGGGGGTTATGAAGAAGGCTCTGAGGAAACGCGCTGCGGAGGCTGCATACTCCTCCTTGCCGGTGATACGATAGGCGAGCGAGAGGTTGGAGACGGCATTGATAAGTCGCGAGAGTTCCGCCTGGTCGCTGACCTGCTGTTTGCGGGGATTGCGCTCACCGTCCTTACGGATGTAGGGAAATCCATCCGAGGTTGATGGATTCGGCCAGTAGTAGGGGGCGATGCTGAAGTAATCGTGCAGATCCCTCATTGCGGTATTGATCTTCAACTTCCCGACGTTGCCCGTGATCGAGTATTCCTTGTGATGGATTGTCTTGTCAGCCTCGGCGATAATATGGAGGGCTTTTTCCAGGGTCGGTTTTGAGACCTCGGGGCTCGTGCGGTTCTGGTAGGCCTCTTTCAATGCCTGGATCCTGCCGCTCTGGAAGAGGTGGAGAGATGGGCTTCCTGAATGGTGAGAGGATACTGGCGGGGATTCAGCCGAGGTAGCCGAATGCGAGAACAAGAAGACAGCAAGAAAGGCCAACGAGGGGAGTAGGGGGAAATTCATGGGGGATGAAGAGGCGAACTATAACACTACAAGTCCAAGAAAATGTAACAAAACGAGAGGGAGTGCCATCTACGCGCTCATAAACGACTCTTAAACGGGTGCAAGACTCACTGCGTAATCGTCATCCTGCAGATGTAAAGAAGGATAAAGACGGCAAGTAGAAGGAAGACTCCTCCAAGAATCAGAACGCTACGGCACCGGTAAGATTCCGTCTTTTCACTCTCGATGCGCTTGGTCGTATGCACGAAGTGCCAGGTGGAGAGGAGCAGGACGAGGATTCCCGCGCCCACCATGATGATGCCAGCATCACGGCCTCCTGTTGAATGTTGCACGGTTGATGTGTTCTGGATTGCAGGGGCCATCGTCTTCATCAGGAGATCAAATCGCTCGATCACAAATCCGAATCCGATCAACGCAATGGCCGTCCTCATCCAAGCGAGGTAGGTCCGCTCGTTTGCCGCCAGATCGTTGTAGCGGTTAATCATGGGAGGGTTGTCTGCAGATCCTCGATCGTGGGGAGACGTTTGCGATGATCGCCAAGGCGTGGGATGCAGGCGATGAGCGCCTTGGTGTAGGGATGGATAGGGCTCCTGAGGATCTGCTCCGTCTCACCATATTCGACGACCTCGCCCCGATACATGACGGCGACGTGCCGGGCTAATCCCCTGATGATTGCAAAATTGTGGGTGATGAGCAGAACTGCCATTCCCAGTTCACGCTGCAGTTCCCGGAGTTTGTCAAGAATCTGCTTCTGGATCGTCACGTCGAGGGCCGTCGTCGGTTCGTCGGCGATCAGGAGGTCGGGACGAGCGGAAAGAGCCATGGCAATCATGACTCGCTGCTGCATGCCTCCGCTGAGTTGGTGGGGATAGGAGTGGAGCCTTCCCTTGGGATCCACGATGCCGACTGCATCAAGCCATCTCACAATCTCGGCATCGACATCGCTGACATCGGGGCGGTGGAGTTGGATCATCTCGGCAATCTGACTGCGAATCGTGTAGACGGGATTCAGAGAGGTGGAGGGTTCCTGAAAGACATAGGCGATCTTTCCGCCACGAATCTTCCGAAGCTGGGACTCGCTGGCTGTTAGCATGTCGTGTCCCTCAAAGAGGATGCGACCTCCCTGATAAACGGCGGGCGGTGTGGGAAGGAGTCGTGTGATTGCGAGTGCTGTGACGCTCTTTCCGCTGCCGCTCTCCCCCACAATTGCGAGCGACTCTCCTTTGGCGAGTTCCAGCGAGACTCCCTTGAGCGCCGGAGTAATGCCCGATCCCGAAGAGGAGGCGAAGCCAAGTCGTAGGTTTTCGATTTTAAGCATGGGAGGTGAGGGAAAGTCTGAGGGATGAATTATGAAGTATGAATGGCGGAGGCCTTTGTTTTTTTTGAAATGGTTGTGAAGATTGCAAGCAGTTCGTCGCACTCTTGATGAAGGCCTTTCATTTGAGAAGATGCAATAGTTCCTGATTCGAGGAGTAGTTCTAACCAGTAAGCCGTTTCGTCTAACTCCTTAAGGCAATCCCCGATTTTTGCAATGAACTCTGCTTTGGAGCGTGAGCGCTTCGCTTCCCGATAATTTGCTCCAACTGATGTGCCTGATCTCAGAACCTGCTTGCCTAAAACCTGCGCCTGAGTGCTTTTTGATAACGAGCAATAAAGTCGGATGATCCTGAGGGCGAACTCCTTAGTCCTTAAGGATAACTCTGCAGGTGTCTTTGTTTCATCCCTCATACTTCATCATTCAAAATTCCTCAGTCCCTGCCCTCGGCGGCCTCACGCAAAGCATCACCGGCAAGGTAGAAGGAGAGGGATGCGATCAGGATGGCGAGTCCGGGGAAGAGGTTCAGCCACCAAGCATAGAGGAGGTAGGTTTTTCCATCGGCAATGATATTTCCCCAGGTAGCCTGAGGAGGCTGGACTCCGAATCCCAGGAAGCTGAGCCCGGCCTCGGAGAGGATGGCATCGGGGATTCCTAGGATCGCAGTCACCAGAATGGGTGCGGCCGCATTGGGCAGGATGTGGTGCATGATAATTTTCCAAGACTTCTGGCCGAGCACTCTGGCCCCCTTCACATATTCCGTTTCCCGAAGTGTCAGGAACTCAGCACGCACGAGACGTGCTGTGCCTGTCCAACTGACAAGGCCAATAATAATGACAATGTTGAGAAGACTTGGTCCGAGGATCGCGACGACCGTCAGGATCAGGAAAAAGGTCGGAAAGCAGAGGAGTGCATCGACGGTTCGCATGAGGATCTGGTCGGTCATGCCCCCGAAGTATCCAGAAACTGCCCCAACAAGCACCCCGATTCCGAGCGAAACGCTCACGGCCACAACCCCGACGGTGAGCGAGATGTAGGCCCCGTGAAGCATCCTTGAGAGGACATCCCGACCGAGATTATCGGTGCCAAGCCAATGGAGGGAGGATGGAGGTAGGAGCTTCTGTTCAAGATTTGTCAGATTCGGATCGCAAGGCCATTGGTGTCCGAATGAAGAGAGTAATGCCGTCCCCACGGCAATCACCACAAAGACGAGGATCATCAGGACTGAGGGAATGGCGAAGGGATTCGAGCGAAAGCGGGTCAGAAAACGGGATTGCCCGGTCTGTGAGATCCCTTGAATGAGTGTGCTCATGGTTGATGCCGGATAAGGGGGTTACTCGAGTCGTACACGCGGATCCACGGCTGCCGAGAGGATGTCCGAGATCAGGTTGCCGAGCAGGACAAGAGCGGCCACGACGAAATTCAACGCGACAAGAGTCGGGTAATCCCTTTCTAGGACGGCCTCGTAACCAAGACGACCCATGCCCGGGTAGGCAAAGATGTTTTCGACGATCACGGCGCCGCTGATCAGTGCCGGTAGGAGCATTCCGATTCCCGAGATGATCGGTCGGATGGAATTGCGGAGAGCGTGCTTGAAGAGAACGACATCTTCCTGAAGTCCTTTTGCTCTCGCCGTGCGGATGTAGTCCTCCTTCATGGTGCCGATCATGGTGGCGCGGAGGTAGCGCGATTGGGCGGCAATTCCTCCCAAGGCAAGGACAGTAGCGGGAACAAGAAGGTGCCAGAGACGATCGAGCCACTCTGCCGTGGCATTCGGAAAGTCGATCCCGTAGCTCTGCGTGCCAAGAATGGGGACGCCGAAGTTCGTTACTAGGACGGTGGCAAGAAGGTAGGAGATCCAGAATCCGGGGAGTGCGATGAAGATGAAGGTGATGAAGGAGCCGGTGACTTCCTGCCAACTCCCAGCATAACGGGCGGCAGCAACCCCGATGAGTGTGCCGAAAGAGAGAGAGATGAGGATGGAGGTGACATTCAGGGCAAGGGTGGCCGGAAGGCGTTCCATGATGCGTGACATGACGGGACGGTCGTCCTTGATGCTGCGAAGGTTTCCGGTGAAGAGGTCGCGCATTGTCAGCGCGTATTGCTCGGGGAGCGGTCGGTCGAGGTGGAACTTCTTACGGAAATTGGCTTTCACCTCGGCGGAGATCTTCGGATTGAGTTCACCCCAGGGGTAGGGGCTTCCCGGTGTGAGGGTCACGATGAAAAACGAGATGATGCTGATGATAAAGAGCAGGACAAGACTCAGACCTAGCCGTCTTATGATGAAGGATTCCATGGTGGGGAATGGTATCGGTTAGTGGGTTTCGCTCTTCACGGCTTTGAGCCTTTGACCTGCGGCGGATATTCGGGACGGTAGAACCATTCCATATCGCAGCTCCATCCAGCCTTGGTCATGGTGACCGGTGTGTCGATCCACTCCCCGGGATTCCGTCCGGGGCGACGGATGCGGTAAGCCCCCTTCCACATGACGGAGGTTCCTTCCGGAACGAAGAGGAAGAGGTAGGGCTGATCGTCGTAGATGGTCTGCTGGAGTTCCCCTGCCATTCTGATGATTTCCGGGCGGTTATACTCCTGGCGGAGATCCGAGAGGAGGCGGTCAACCTTCGGATTCGAATACCCGATGAAATTGAGCTCTTCGGGATGGGTCTGGCTCGAATCCCAGATGGCATACTGGTCGAAATCATAACCGAGTCCCCATCCTAGGACGATGGCGTCGAACTCCCCCTTATTCACAAAGCGCTTTAGGAGAACCGCCCACTCGTAGACTTCGACCTTCACTTCGATGCCGACTTGCTTGAGATCATCCTGAACGAGTGTTGAGATATCGCGTCGGACCTCGTTGCCGTTATTGGCCAGCAGTGTGAATGAGAGGCGTTTCCCATCCTTCACGCGGATGCCGTCGGGTCCGGGCTTCCATCCGGCTTGGTCCAGCAGTGACTTGGAGGCTTTTGGATCATAGGAGAGCGGTTTCACCTTCGGGTCGTAAAACCAGACCTGGGGGGTGTAGATGCCGTTGGACTGAACGCCCCGTCCATAGATGATGTATTTGATCATTTGTGGGACATTCACGGCCTGTGCCAGAGCCTGCCTCACTCGCAGATCCTGGAACATTGGGCGGCGCAGATTCCAGCCGATGTAGTTATACATATTGCCCGGCGCGCTGAAGAGTTCGAACCGTGGGTCGTTCTCAAGTCCCTTGACCGCCCAGGGCTGGACTCCCCAAAAATCAACCTGCTTGGTCTGGAAGGCCAACTGAAGGGTCAGCGGATCCGGAAGGACCCGGAAAACAATGGAATCAAGCCAAGGGGAACCGAGAAAGTAATCGGGGTTCTTGACCAAGCGGATGCGCTCGTTCGTTTTCCAGGAGTCAAATTTGAAGGGGCCTGTGCCGATGGGGTGACGGTTATAGATCTCAGGCCATTTCGCAGGATCGACCTTTTCCAAAAGATGGGCGGGAAGGATGGACTGCATCCAACTGGCCAGAGCGGGTGAGAACGGTTTCCTGTAACGCACCACGACCTCGTAGGGGCTAGGAACGGTCAGCGAGGAGACAAGTTCGAAATCGGAACGACGCGGGGAGGCCACCCTATCGTCCATGATCGCATGATAGGTGAAGGCCACATCCGCCGCGGTGAAGGGGGCCCCGTCGTGCCAGCGCACGTTCTTGCGCAGATGAAACCTAAGAATCGGCTCTGCAAGGAAAGGGGAGGGCTTTTCTCCTTTTGCCAATGCTGGAAAAGGGAGGGGGTTGTAGTTAAAGTCCCAAAGTGACTTAAAGATCTGCTCCGAATCATGAAGCCCAGCTTGACGGAGTTGCACGATCAACCGGTCTTCTTGCACCTCCAGACCAGTAACCGGCAATGCCGGTGATGAGGAAAGCAATGTGTTGAGGAAGTCCCTGCTTTTTAAGGCCTCTTCATGATTTTGAAACCGAAAGGTACTCTCTTGAGAGAGTGTCCAATCCGTTGCCAGGTCACCGATGATCTCAAGATCACGACTGTATTTGAGCAAGCCGTTGAACATCATTCCCGCGACTTCGGAAGCCGCTGAATCCGCCTGCTGAATGGGATTCAACGTCGAGGGTTCCCCGAGTGTTCCGATCGACATCTCGTTCTTTTTGCTCACCGAGAGGAATGTGGCGTTCACAAAGGCCGCAATCAGGATCACTACCAGCAGTGCCGGGATGCCGTAGAGAAAGAACCTGATCGAGCGCATGGGAGTTTTTTTATAGAGAAGGAAGGTGCCGGTTGCAAACCCGGGCGAGTCTCATGCCGGTATCGATAACCCTTTGCTTGGAGGCCTTCCTTTCTTGGAATCGATAAAAAAAGGGATTGGATATTGTCCAAGGGGGGTTCCCGTGCTTTGCTTTTCGGTTCACTATGAAAGTCACCACTGAACAGAAAGAGACCTGCATCGTCGACCTGCACATTGAACTTCCACCCGAGCGATTCCAGGAGGAGTGGGCTTCGGTCGGCTCCGAATACCGCCGCCAGGCCAATCTTCCCGGATTCCGAAAAGGAAAAGCCCCAATCTCTATTGTCGAGAAAAAGTATGGGCAGGACATCGAGCAGGAGGTCACCCGCAAGCTCCTCGATGTCGCCGTCAGGCAGGCCCTCAACGACCATAAAATCTCTCCCGTCCAGAGTCCCAGCGTCCGTGATGTCCGTCTTGAAACTGACAAGTCTCTTGTCTTTACGGCCACCATTGTGACTCGTCCACCATTTGATCTCCCTGACTACAAAGGGATGGAGATCACCCTGGAAAAAAAGGCTGTGGAGGAGTCCGAAGTCGAACAATTCCTCGACGGTCTTCGCGGTGATCTGGCCGAATTCCAGACCATCGAGGGGCGTGAACTTGCCATGGGTGATTATGCCGTGCTGGACTACGAGGGGTCCATCGAAGGGAAGAACCTGATCGAGACCTATCCGGACCTGCAGCCCACCTACGCCGGACGCAAGAATTTCTGGATCCGCATGGAGGAAGATCGCCCGATCCCCGGATTGGCCGCAGCCATGGTCGGGATGAAGAGCGGGGAGTCCCGCGACTGCGTTGTTTCGTTCCCAACCGATTTCCTAGAGGAAAAACTCCGCGCTTACAAGGTGAGCTACAAGGTGACCCTTCACGAGATCAAGGAGCGCGTGCTTCCTCCCCTCGACGACGCTTTTGCCGCTAAACTCAGCCCGGGCTTGACCCTGGAGAAAATCCGAAGCCAGGTGAGGGAGCGTCTCGTTGCCAATGCCGAGGAAAACTTCACCCGTGGCGTCCGCGGAGAGGTCGTGAAGAAATTGCTCTCCTTGGTGACGATCGAGACTCCCTCGACGATGGTCGAGCGGGAGAGTTCGGCCATGCTTAGGGAGATCATCCGTGAAAACCAGACACGGGGAGTCAGCGAGGAGGAACTTCGTTCCCATCAGGACGAACTTCTCGGTGCGGCCCGCCAGAGCGCCGGCGACAAGGTGAAGCTGAATTTTATTCTCGGGGAAATCGTCGGTAAGGAGAGCATCTCGGTGTCGCGTGACGAACTCGCCTGGCGCATCACGTCCATGGCCGAGCACTACAAGATGACGCCTCAGAAATTCTTTCAGGAGCTTCAGAAGAAAAATGCCATTCCAGGGATCGAGGAGGAGATCTCCCTAGGCAAGGCCCTTGATGTCGTGGTTGCCCATGCTAGAATCAACGGAGAGGATCCTCAACCGGTCCCTGCTCCCGAACCCTCGACCCAATCCACACACTCCCATGATGAAGAACATGTCCATGGCCCCGGTTGCGGGCATGACCACTAGTATGGCACGCACCGAGACACCCCGATCCTCCATGCTGATTCCCATGGTGGTCGAGCAGACCGGTCGTGGCGAGAGAAGCTACGACATCTACTCTCGACTCCTCAAGGATCGGATCATCTTCATCGGCAGCGGGATCGACGATCATGTCTCCAACCTGGTCATCGCCCAACTTCTCTTCCTCCAGATGGAGGATGCGAAGAAGGATATCCATATCTACATCAACTCTCCGGGCGGATCGGTCACAGCGGGTCTGGCGATCTACGACACGATGCAGTTCGTGACCTGTGACGTGAACACCTATTGCATGGGGATGGCGGCAAGCATGGGGGCCTTCCTCCTATGTGCTGGAACAAAGGGAAAGCGATTTGCCCTCCCTAACTCCGACATCATGATCCATCAGGTTTCGGGGGGTGCCCAGGGCACGGCCAGTGACGTCGAGCGAAGCGTGGAGTTCATGTATAAACTCAACCGCAGGCTGATCCGGATCATTGCCGAGAATACCGGGAAGCCCGAGGAGCAGGTCAAAAAAGATGCGGACCGCGATTACTACATGACCGCCCAGGAGGCTTGTGAATACGGCCTGGTGGACGAGGTTGTGAAAAGCCGGAAAGAACTCAAGAATCCTCCGGAAAAATCGAAGGATTCCGCCGAATAGCGGGATACAGTCCCTGCGATATGGCCAGAACCAGTAATCTCACGATGTGCTCTTTCTGCGGGAAGAGCCATGCCGAGGTCCGCAAACTTGTGGCAGGTCCTGGGGTTTATATCTGCGACAGCTGCATCAAGATCTGCAAGGGGATCCTGGACAAGGAAATAGAGGGGGACCCGGCAGAACATCAGGGGGCCACTTTGCGCGTGCCCAAGCCCTCGGAAATACGCAGGGAACTCGATGCTCACGTGATCGGTCAGGATCTAGCCAAGCGAACCCTTTCGGTGGCCGTTCACAATCATTACAAGCGCATCGCACTGGAGCGCGATGGTTTGCAGCCGGGTCTTCTGACGGAGGGGCTTGCAGATGTCGAGATGGAGAAGAGCAATGTTCTCCTGATTGGTCCGACTGGATCCGGCAAGACGCTTCTTGCGCGGACCCTGGCAAGGATCCTTGACGTTCCTTTCTGCATCGCCGATGCAACGACCCTGACCGAGGCCGGTTATGTGGGGGAGGATGTGGAGAACATCGTGCTGAGGCTTCTTCAAAATGCAGACTACGACGTGAAGAAGGCTGAGATCGGCATTGTCTATATCGATGAGATTGACAAGATCGGTCGCAAGTCCGACAGCGCCTCGATCACCCGGGATGTTTCCGGAGAAGGGGTCCAGCAGGCCCTTCTCAAGATCCTGGAGGGGACGACCTGCAGTGTTCCCCCGCAAGGTGGACGCAAGCACCCGCAGCAGGAATACATCCAGATCAATACCCAGAACATTCTCTTCATCTGCGGAGGGGCTTTCTTTGGTCTTGATAAGATCGTCGACCGCCGCCTCGGAGCCAAAACCCTTGGATTCCATTCCACGACGGTCAACTCAAGCACCGTTCAGATGGAAGCATCAAGGCTCCTGGAATCCGTGGAACCGGAGGATCTTCTCTCTTTTGGAATGATTCCCGAGTTCATCGGCCGGCTCCCGATCCTGACATCCCTTCAACAACTCACCGAGACCGAGTTGATCAAGGTCCTGACCGAGCCCCGTAATGCGCTGGTCAAGCAGTTCAGCAAACTTCTGGCTATGGATGACATCACGCTGACCGTGACAAAAGATGCGCTGAGCGCCCTTGCCGAGTCCGCGGTGGAAAAGGGAACCGGGGCGAGAGCTCTCCGCACGCTTCTCGAAAAAATCATGTTGGATGTAATGTATGAAGCTCCCGACCGGGATGATCTCGTGGGTGTAACCCTTAACAGGGCTGTTGTCGAAGGGCGCCGATCCGCACTCATCCGGCGGCGGCAGGATAAAAACGCCGCCTGATTCCCGTGACTCGGATCTCCGGGCAAGAGTTGCTTCCCACACCGGGCAGGATGGTTCCGAACAGGAATCTGAGCGATGCCTCCCGGTTGTTGATTGAAAAATCAAAAGGTTTCCACAGGATCGAGTGTGACTTCGGCGCGGCCAAAGGGAAGTTTCTCACGGAGAGCGCCATTCTGAATCCCTCGGTCTTTTTTTTCGGGATCGAGGGTTTGTCTGCAAGGGTTGCAAGGACCAACAAAAAAATCGAGCGGCGGGCCCTGCTCAATGCACTTGTTTGGAGAGGGTGGGGGAGTGAGTCCTTGGATACCCTTGTCCCCATGGGATTCCTTGATGGTCTTCACGTCTCTTTCCCGGATCCGTGGCCCAAGCGACGTCACTGGTTCCGCCGTCTTGTGAACGCTGATTTCCTCAGGATTGCCGCTTCAAAACTCAAGCCCGACGGAGTTCTTAGACTGATGACGGATCACCCCGGTTACTTCCTCTCGATGAAGGAGGCTCTCTCAGCGCAGGGGGGATGGGTCGAGACACCCTGGGAGGATGGATTTGTGCGGCCGGTGACCGAGTTCGAAACCATCTTTCTGGCAAAGGGAGACCCAATCGGCAGGATTGCGGTAAAAAGAGTTGAAGAGTTAAAGAGCTGAAGTTGAATTCAGGTTGATTCCCGTGACTGAACCCTTCGCAGAGTCCGATGAGGAACTGATGAAGCTGATTGCTTCAGGAAACGAGCGTGCATTGAGGACACTCGTGGAACGCCATCAGAATCTCGTGATGGGAACTGTCGTCCGGATGATTGGAGCTACGGAAGCCGAGGATGTCGCCCAGCAGGTGTTTCTCAATGTCTGGAAATCAGCACCCCGCTGGCGTCCTGATGCCAGATTCACCACGTGGCTTCTGACCATCACGAAACGGCTGGTCTTTAATGAATCCCGACGAAGATCCCGTGCCAGACTGATCCCTCAATCCGTTGAGGATCGGGAGACGCCCGACTTTCCCGACTCGGGGCAGTCTCCGGACAATATTCTTTTGGATGAGGAACTGAACCTCGCCATTGAGGCTGCATTGGGCAATCTTCCGGAAAAAGAGCGTTTGGCCGTCGTCCTGCGGAGGTATGAAGAACTGCCATACGAGGAGATCGCGCGTGTTCTGGGGTGCACCCTTCCGGCGGTGAAAAGCCTTCTTTTTCGGGCGCGTATCTCCCTGAGGGAGCAATTGGCACCCTATTTGAGGGATTAGATCATCACCTTTTTTTAGATTAATCTGGAAATCATGAACCGGGAAAAGGAGTGTTGTTGGCAGTCCTTTTTGTTGAATCAATAGGGATTCTCCCAAAACATAACCTCCACTATTTCCTTTGCACATGTCCGAACAGGTTCTTGTCGTTCGCCGCTCTCTCTTTGATCAACTCGGTTCCTTCCAAGGATTACAATCCGACGTGCGTCGCTATCTGACCGTTTTCTTTGAGCCGGGAAATCATTTTTTTGTTCCCCGCCATGAGGCGGAGGAGGATCCCTCGCTCAAACAGATCATTCCCTATGTCGTGGTGACTTCGGGAGATCTGATCCTGCACTACCGCCGGGGCTCCGGAAGTGGAGAAACACGACTTCTCAAAAAGGGATCTGTCGGGATCGGGGGACATATCAATGACGGTGACGGTCTCGGAGAGGCCTTTGATCAGGCGGCCTATCAGCGGGCGCTCCTGCGCGAACTGCAGGAGGAACTCTCCATTGCCAGCGCTTTCATCGAACGTCCGCTTGCTTTGCTCAATGATGATTCCAACGCCGTCGGTTCCGTCCATCTCGGCATCGTCCACCAGTGCCAACTCTCCGAACCCTCGGTGACCGCGAATGAAGAGGCGATTGCCGAGTTAGGATTCTTGAACCTTGAGGATCTAGCCGCCCGCCACGATCAACTGGAGAGTTGGTCGCAATTGGTGGTCTCCGGATGGAAAGATCTCCCGACGATTTCGACGATCTGAACGTCTACCAATTCTTGATCCACTTGGCAGAACTCCCGGATCCACCGGCAGACGACCAAAGGTCGTAGAAATTCGTTCCATTTTGCTTAGCTTGTCCAGGGTATAGGTAGCAATAGGTAATTCCGAAGGGATCTAGAATCGTGTTGTTGGTGATCGAGTTCGTCTTGAACTCATAATAGATCTTCCCGCCGTTGTTGGGCATCAGGGCGTTGAGAAGTGCAGTATTATTGCCGGAGTTACTGTTTAAGGGGTAATCCCCGTTATCTGCCTTGTAGTTCTCCAGAGCGGCTGCCATTGCTGCGATCTCTCCCGTGGCCCGAGATGTAGCTCCTTTTCTCTGGACGTATCCCGCCGTGGAAAGAACAAGTCCGGCAAGGATGGAAATGATGGTGATGACCACCATCAATTCAATGATGGTGAATGCGGCCATGCGGTTCCTGGCGACCATCGAAAAGCGGTTGATTCCGGGAGTCATTATTGAGACTGCATGCCGCTGATAATGCCGATGAGAGGAAGGAAAAGTGCGATGACAATCGTGCCGACGATGACGGCCAGAAAGACGATCATGACAGGCTCCATCAGCGAGGTGAGTCCAGCCACCGCATTGTCCACCTCGTCGTCGTAAAGATCGGCCACTTTAAGCAGCATGTCCGGAAGTTGTCCGGTCTCTTCACCGACATCCACCATGCTGATCACCATGGGTGGGAAGACACCGCTAGCCTCCATTGGGCGAACGATGGTCTCGCCCTCCCTCACACTGTCATGGATTTTGGCAATGGCGTTGGAGATGATGGCGTTGCCCGCCGTTTCCTTGGTGATGTTCAGGGCTTGAAGGATGGGAACTCCACTTGTGACAAGAGTTCCTAGAGTCCGGGAGAATCTGGAAATCGCATTCTTGCGTGTCAGATCCCCGAAAATGGGAGCCTTCAGCATGAAGGTGTCGAAGAAGAGGGATCCTTTCGGGGTGGCCAGGAGGTATTTGACACCTGCAATGAAGGATCCGGCACCAAGGATGATCCAGAAGAGGTTCTGCTGGACGAACCTGCTTGCCCCGACAACGATCTGAGTGAGGAGGGGCAGGGGTTTCCCTCCCAGCATGTCGGTAAAAATCTGTTCGAATTTTGGAACGATGAATACCAGCAGGAATCCCATGATCAGGATCGCAATGACTAAGACGATGGCCGGATAATACATTGCCGAGGTGACCTTGCCTTTCACCTTCTGGGCCTTTTCCGTGAACTCGGCGAGTCGGTTCAGAACGATTTCCAAAACACCTCCAAGTTCTCCGGCACGGACCATATTCACATAGAGCTTGTTGAAGATTCTGGGATGACCTGCCAGACCATCGCTGAAGGTACCGCCGCCCTGGACGGAGTCAGAGATCTGGGAGATTGTCTTCTTGAGAAGAGGGTCTGGCTCCTGTTTGCCGAGCACGGTAAGGCCCCTCAACAGGGGAAGGCCGGCGTCGATCAATGTCGCCAACTGGCGGGTGAAGATCATGAGGGTCTTCCCTTTGATGGTCTTTCGTTCGAGGAACGGAATTCTAAAAGATGTCTTCGAGGTCTTTTCATTCTTGGTTCCCGACTTTGAGTCCGAGGAGAAGATGCCCGGGGATTCCTCCTTCAGGCTGGTGGGAAAAAGGCCGCGGGCACGCAGCGCATTGATGGCTTCCGGTTGGTTGGCCGCATCAAGGTAATCACTGACCTGCTGCCCTTGGGCATCAAGGGCTACAAATGCAAAAGAGGGCATGGTTTTTTTTAAGTGGAGAATGCGGCAACTGTCGAGCGCCGTGATGCATTCTGAATTTTAATCAATGAGGAGGTCTTTGAGGTCAAGAGCCTGACTAAAGTTACCGCGAAATGACCTGTAAGTAGGGATTGGCAACTTTTTCCCTGCCGATGGTTGTCGAAGGTCCATGCCCCGGGTAGACAACGGTTTCCCCGGAAAGGGGCATGAGTTTTGTGTGAATACCCGAAAGAAGGATCTCGCGGTCTCCTCCCGGCAGATCCCAGCGCCCGACGCCTCCTGCAAAAAGAACATCCCCACCGAAGAGTTCACCGGATTGATTGCCGTTACCGAGTGAAAGCAGGCAAAGGCTTCCCGGGCAATGACCAGGGACCTCAAAGACCTCGAAATCCCGCCCCAAAAAAGAGTATTTTCCTTCCTCTATCCTTTCATTCGCGAGGACAGGTTCAACCTCGAGATCCATACCGAATCTTCTGAGGAGGTTCCTGTCGGCCATCATCGCCTCGGTAATGCCGTGCATGAATACCGGGCAGCCATGATTGCGGACAATCTTCGCCGCGTCCCAGACATGGTCAAAATGGCCGTGGGTCAGGAAGAGAAGTGAGATTTTCGATTCCTTGAAAGCTTCATCAGCCCCCTCAGGGGCATCGATGAGAAGATTGCCCCCCGGGCAGCTGAAAAGATAAGAGTTCGTCTCCACGGAGCCACCGGTGAACATTTTCGGGGTGTCGTGTGTCTTAAGAAAACTCATGTCATGAAGTTTGCCTTTTTCCTCACCCTCTGCAACCTTAACGGAACCCATGGTTAGAAGTTTCAGAAAATTCACTCAGATTTTCCCTGCCTTGGGGGTGCTGGCCCCGATGCTCTGTTCCGTCAGTCTTTTCTGTGCGGGGGACACCAACAAGACACCAACCAACAAGACACCAACCGACATGGGGCCCGTTGCCGCGACGGTTGCCCGGATGCTGGAGCAGGGTCACTACCTTCATCCTCTCTCCCTCTCGGAGAAAACGCCTCCTCACCCCGAGTCCGAACCCGATCAGACGATGTCCCAGAGGGTTCTTAAGAACTATTTTCAACTCTTGGACTACAATCACCTCTATCTGACGTCCGGTGATGTGGATGAGTTTATGGATCGATTCGCACCGAGTCTCTCCGGGTCGATTCTCCAAGGTGACCTGACAGCACCTCGGGAAATCTTCACTCGCTTCCGTGAGCGGGTTGAAGAGCGGGTTGCCAAAAACAAGGCCATCGCTGCAATGCCCCATGATTTTTCCAGCAATAAAACCGTTCAAATCGACCGCAAGAAAGCACCATGGCCCGCTAATACCGAGGAAGCAGACAAGTTGTGGGCTGACAGGATCGAGGCCGAACTTCTCCAAGAGCATCTCAACGAACACCCCGTCAACCCACCCCCAAAGGTCGTCACGAAGCGTTACGAGCAGTTCCGAAAGGATATCATGGAGCAGAATGACGAGGATGTGATCAGGACATTCCTCATCGCATTGTCAGAGAGTTACGATCCGCATTCCGAATATATGAGTCCCTCCGACATGGAGAATTTTAATATCCAGATGAAGCTCTCACTGGTCGGCATAGGTGCCGTCCTCAGGCCTGATGATGGTTATGCCAGAATCGTCGAAGTCGTTCCCGGAGGTCCGGCCGACAAGGACGGGAGATTGAAAGCAAATGACAGGGTTGCCGCCGTTGCCCAGGGCAAAGAGCCCTTTGAGGATGTGGTTGATTTGAAACTCGATAAGGTTGTTGAAAAGATCAGGGGGGCCAAGGGAAGCCTTGTCAGACTTCAGGTCATTCCGGCAAACGCGACGGACCCTTCAAAAAGGACCGTCATCGAGATCACCCGTGACGAGGTGAAACTCAAGGAATCCGAGGCCAAGGGTGAGGTGATCGATGCCAAAGATGCCGATGGTAAAACACAACGTATTGGCTGGCTTACAGTTCCCTCTTTTTATGCAGAAATGGAGAGGCATGGGCAAGGGGATGCAAAAAGCACCACAAAGGATGTCCGTCGCATCCTGGAGCGAATGAAAAAAGAAGGGATCGAAGGGCTTGTCATCGATCTCAGGCGTGACGGTGGGGGGTCCCTGGAGGAGGCCATCAATCTGACCGGACTCTTTGTCGGACCTGGCCCCGTTGTCCAAGCCAAGGACTCCAATGGTCGCGTTACCGTTTCCGAGGACAATGAAGTGCAACCTTTTTACTCAGGGCCCGTCGTGGTGCTTGCAAATCGTCTGAGTGCCTCGGCCAGTGAGATTTTTGCTGCGGCTCTTCAGGATTATGGAAGGGCTGTTATTGTCGGAGACCAGAGGAGTTTTGGGAAGGGGACTGTTCAAACCCTTCTAGATGTCGGGAAGTTCATGCCTATTTTTCACTCCCAGTCCTCCGATGCCGGATCTCTCAAACTGACCATTCAAAAATTCTACCGGGTCTCCGGTGGATCAACGCAACACCGTGGAGTGATTTCGGACATTGTCATTCCCTCGACGACCGATACACCGGAAATCGGCGAGGGATCGCTTCCCAATCCCCTTGCTTACGACGAGGTTGATCCCCAATCGATCAAAAAATTCAACTTCACGGCACCCTTCATCGATTCCCTCCGCCAGCATTCCGAGTCCCGCGTGGCCAAGGAACCCGAGTTTCATTTTATCCAGGAAGACATGAAGATTCTCAGGCAGAGGCTCGACCAGAATGTCCTGTCGTTGAGTGAAAAGGTCAGGAAAGAGGAACTTGCAAAGGAAAAAGCCCGAAAGAAAGAGCGTGTTGCCGAGAGAAAAAAGAATCCCGTGGTGGAGCCTGTCGCCTACGAGGTGACGCTCGATACGGTGGATAAGCCGGTCCTGCCTCTCGTCACCGCCAAAAAGAAACAGGATAAAAAGGTGAAGGAGGCGACTCCCAAGATCTCCGATGATGGGGAGGATCAGGAGGACGATTCGGATACGGCGGCGGTCGCGCCCGATCCCATCCGGCATGAGGCCATCAATATTCTTCAGGATTTCACCTCATTGCTTCACTCCGTGAAAACTGCCGGAACGAATCACGATCAACAATGACAGGGAGGTCCCTTGCCGTGGGAAATTCACGGTGCTGGTGACGGACTGTCTGAATCATTGACAGGTAGCCTCCCACCTCTTACCAAATTCTATCACTATGAGCGACCCCTTGAATGACTCCCCATCTTCCGAAAGTCCCAAGCTGGCACCGATCCCGCCGGGTCCCGTGAAGCTGCCACCTCTCAAGCTTCCTCCCAAGCCGGTTCTCTCCGGAACACCTTCACCAGGAGGCTTGAAACCTCCGGGGCCACTTGTTCCTCCCGTTTCTTCCTCTATTCCAGCAACCCCGGCTCCTCCAGTTACGCTTGCCTCCGGACCTAAGCCCGCCGTTCTGCCACCCATTCAACCTGAAGCGAAGGCATCGGGGCCATCTTCACCTCTTGCAACTCCCGCTGTTCCCTCGTCTGCCTCCACAAGCATCCCGACGACCAAACAAGCTCCAAAGGTCGCGATCAAACTGCAAACCACAACCCCTGCTGATCCTGCTTCTCCAATCTCAAAAGCCAGAGGTGCCGCTGAAACACCAGCCGAGGTCAGGGAGGATCGTGACCTGGTCCTGACAATTGGTGCCGTTGTTCTTGCTCTGATCGCTTTGGCTGTTCAGGTTTGGACTCTCGTCTCTTAATGGTTTACCAATCCCTCTTTTTTAAAAACAACCCTTAACCAAATAGAAACAAAATGGCTTCCGAACATGTCCTTGAACTCAACGATACGACCTTTGATCAAGCGGTCGCTTCCTCTCCGGTCCTGTTGGTCGATTTCTGGGCGCCTTGGTGCGGTCCTTGCAGGATGATCGCCCCGATCATCGAAGAACTCGCCAAGGAGCTTACCGGTAAAGTATCCGTTGCGAAGGTCAATGTGGATGATGCGGCCGGAGTCGCCGGCACTCACCGCATCACGGCGATTCCGACCCTCATGATTTTCAAAAACGGCGTGCTCGCCGAGCGGATGACCGGCCTCTCCTCCAAGGCAGCACTGTTGGAAAAGCTACTGGCTGCCTAAGTTTCGGTTTTCCTATCTCAGACAATCTGAAGCGTGTCGGAGACGCCACCAACTCCTCGTGCCGGCGGGTATGCCATGCCTGCCGAGTGGGAGAGTCATGAGGCCACCTGGATTTCCTGGCCCCATCGCTCCGGACAAAGTTTCCCCGACAGTTATGACAGGGTGCTTCCCACCCTTGTCTCCATGGCTACTGCGATTGCCGAGTCGGAAATCCTTCGGATCAACATTTCCGGTATCGAGCAGGAACGGGAGGTCAGGGGATTGCTTTCAAACCACGCCCCCATGGAGCGGGTCGAGTTCTTCAATATTCCCACCAATGAACCTTGGTGCAGGGACCATGGGCCGGTTTTTGTCACTCGAAGCGATGCACCAAGTCTGGCTGTAAATGATTTCGGCTACAACGCCTGGGGGGGGAAATACCCCCCTTTCGGAGAGGATGATGTCGTGCCGACGAAAATTTCTTCACTGTTTGGATATCCTCTTTTTCAACCCGGTTTTATTCTTGAGGGAGGTTCGATCGACTGCAACGGGGCAGGTGCCTTGTTGACTACAGAGTCCTGCCTTCTCAATCCAAACCGTAACCCGTCCTTGGACCGGGAGAGCATTGAACAGGGGTTGCGTGACTATCTGGGAGTGGAGCAGATTCTCTGGCTTGGCGACGGGATCGAAGGGGATGACACGGATGGTCATGTCGATGACATCACAAGGTTTGTCTCCAAGTCCACGGTTGTCACCGTTGTCGAACCCGATTCCTCCGATCCCAATCATGACCCACTCCAAGCTAATCTGGAGCGCCTTCGGTCGATGCGACTGAGTGATGACTCGCTGTTGAGCATTATCGAGATGCCGATGCCTCCCCGGATCGAGCGTGAAGGATTAAGACTCCCTGCCAGTCACGCTAACTTCTACATTGCCAACGCGTGTATCCTTTTGCCCACATTCGGAGGGGACTCGGATCAGGTTGCGGTCTCGATCCTTTCCAGTCTTTTTCCCCAGAGGAGGGTCCTTCCGATCGATTGCCGTGAATTGATCTGGGGTCTTGGTGCCTTCCATTGCCTGACCCAGCAGCAACCCATCCCGGTTTGATCGTCCTTCTTGGAAGGGTGCCCGGTGAGGGTGCAATATTTTCAAGCTGAATGCTTGCCAAAATGATGCCGTAAGGGTGTTCTAGGCAGCACATTTTATGAATAAAGACATTCTTCAACTTGCCGCCCGCGATGCGCGCGGACTTGCCATCGACGCCGTCACGGCCTGTAAGTCAGGTCACCTTGGACTTCCCCTCGGATCTGCCGATATCGGTGCCGTTCTCTTCGGTGAGGCCCTTCAAATCGATCCTTCGAATCCTCGCTGGCTGAATCGTGACCGCTTCATTCTTTCAGCCGGACACGGCAGCATGTTCCTCTATGCATGGCTCCATCTCTCCGGATTCGATCTCCCTCTGGATGAGTTGAAGAAATTTCGTCAACTCCACAGCATCACGCCCGGGCATCCGGAGTTCCACGAGACTCCTGGAGTGGAGGCCACGACCGGTCCTCTCGGTCAGGGTGTGGCCAACGGTGTCGGATTCGCAATGTCCCAGAAAATGGCCGCCGCGCATTTCAATACTCCCCAGCACACCATTTTCAACAATCATGTCGTGGTTCTTTGCGGTGATGGTTGCCTTCAGGAGGGTGTCTCCGGCGAGGCCTCCTCTCTCGCCGGTCATCTTGGTCTCGATAACCTGATTGTCTTTTTCGATTCCAACAATGTCACCCTCGATGCGATGCTCAACGTGAGCCAGAGCGAGGATGTCGGAGCCCGTTACGCTGCCTATGGTTGGCATGTTCAGATGATCGATGGTCACAACTTGGATGAGATCCTCGCTGCTTTCAACAAGGCAAAATCCATCAAGGGTAAGCCTCACATGATCATCTGCAAGACGATCATCGGTAAGGGGATTCCACAGGTCGAAGGAACCAACAAGGCGCACGGAGAGGCCGGGGTGAAATTCTCGGACGAGGCCCGCAAGGGACTCGGGCTTCCCGACGAAAAATTCTTCATCTCCCCAGAGGTTGCCTCGTATTTTACCGACCTGAAGGCGAAGCGTGCGGAGGCACATGCTGCCTGGCAAAATGAGTTCGCCGCATGGAGCGCCGCAAATGTGGAGCTTGCGGCCCTGCTTGCCGGCGGGATCAACCAAACGATTCCCGATCTCCTCTCCGCGGTTCCTGTCTTCAAGGAAGATGAGTCAATCGCCACCCGCAAGGCTGGAAGCATTGCCCTGCAGCCGATTTCCAAGGCCATGCCTCTTCTTGTGAGTGGAAGCGCCGATCTGTTCGGTTCGACCCTCAACTACATTGAAGGGGGTGGAGATTTCACCAGCCAGAACAACGAGGGACGCAACATTCACTTCGGCATCCGGGAGCACGCCATGTGCGCCATCCTGAATGGCTATGCCTATGACGGAATTTTCCGCATTGCCGGGGCTACCTTCCTCGTCTTCAGCGATTACGGACGCCCTTCCATCCGCGTGGCGGCTCTCTCCAAATTACCCACCACGTATATCTTCACCCACGACTCCGTAGCCGTCGGTGAAGATGGTCCGACGCACGAACCCGTCGAGACTGTCGCCGCCCTGCGGGCGATTCCCGGTTTGGATGTCATTCGTCCCGCAGATCCCGAGGAGACGGTAGGAGCCTTCGCCGCTGCTCTGGAGCGCACTGATGGCCCGACGCTTCTCGCATTGTGCCGTCAGAATGTCCCCAATCTGAAGGAAATCCCCGTGGACGTTCGACGTAACGGAGTTTTCCGTGGTGCCTATGTCGCCCGAAAGGAATCGGCACCTCTCGAAATGATTATCCTCTCCTGCGGCAGTGAACTTAGCGTGGCGCTGGAGGCTGCTACGCTCCTTGGAGCAGGTGTCCGTGTGGTTTCCATGCCCTGCATGGAGCGCTTCGATCGTCAGGATGCCGCCTATAAAGAGGAGATCCTTCCATCGGCTTGCCGCAAGCGGGTTTCCATTGAGGCCGGAATTTCCGAACCTTGGTTCCGTTTCGTGGGACTGGACGGCAAGACTGTTGCAATCGACCGCTTCGGTTTGAGTGCACCGGGGGCAACTGTTCTGAAGGAACTCGGTATGACTGCGGAAGCCGTCGTGAATGCCGCCCGTTCCCTCTAAAAAGCAATGCATACGGAGGCAGTGACTGCCCCTGTTGCGATCAAGAGTTGGACAAAGCCGGGGGATGACTTCTCCCGGCTTTGTGTTATTTTAATGGGGTGCATTTAGCTGTGGGTTGGTTCCATTTTAGTCTTCCGGACTTTGAATATGCCTTCCTGAGTATTCTGCTGGAGGGAGTGCCATTCCTTCTCGGGGGTGCCATCCTCTCAGGGATACTGGAGGAATTTCTGCCCCAATCGCTGATGACTCGACTTCTGCCGAGAGATCCACGGTTGGCCGTCGTGACAAGCGGACTACTCGGAGTCATCTTCCCCGTTTGTGAGTGTGGCATTGTTCCGGTCGTCCGCCGCTTGATGCGAAAGGGGTTGCCTGTTTCCTGCGGTGTCACCTACATGCTGGCTGCCCCGATCGTGAATCCGCTTGTCATTCTCAGCACCTTGGCAGCATTTCGTGGACAGGCTGCGTGGGAAATGGCATCGCTCCGATTTCTGCTTGGTCTCTTTGTTGCGATACTGGCCGGTTGGGTTGCGAATTGCTTTTCCCCCAAGTCCATTCTTAGATCCGGCGTCGTCACTTCAGAAGGGACTCCTCATCACCGTCATGAGGAGTCCCGCACGATCCTAGACAGGTTTCAGAACACGGCGACTGTGGCGACCAAGGATTTTCTGGATGTCGCTGTCTATTTCGTGCTCGGTGCGGCGGCGGCTTCACTGTTCAGCACGGCAGTGAACCAGGAGATCATCCTTCCTCTTGCCGCCCATCCCGTGCTCGCCATCGCTTCACTCATGGGGCTTGCCTCGGTTCTCTCGGTCTGCAGCACCACCGATGCCTTTATTGCGGCCACTCTGACAACCTTTCCGATGGCAGCCAAGTTGGCCTTCCTGGTCTTCGGGCCCATGATGGACTTCAAACTTCTTTTTCTCTACGGAGCTGCTTTTTCGAGACGGTTTATTGTTTTTCTAGCGCTTGGACTTTTTCTGGTGATTGGTCTTCTTTGCTGGAGAATCTCAACGCTTAACCTCGGTTGGTGACGATGCACCCCTCATTCCTGTCATCTCTAAGACCAATACGGGATCTCCTTCTTCTGAGCCTTTGGGGATTTTGCATTCTTTGGCTCTCTTACCGTGGTCTTCTGGGAAGCTATCTTCACCCTTCACTGCAGCCCTATACCTTGGGGAGTGGTGTTTTTCTCCTGATTTTGGCTGCGTTTGCCACAAGGAGGGTCGTCATAAACGGCAAAGATTCCCCGGGATCCCATCAGGAGCATCATGATTGTTGCACGGCACATGATCATCACGGGCAGGGTGAGGAAATTGTTTCGGCTCATGTGCCTCATTCTGGACATTCCCATGATCATTCATCTGATGGATTTCTTCTGACTGTCAAAACGTTCCTTCTCCTCCTTCCTTTGGTGATGATCTGTTGTGGACAAGGAACCAAATATTCGATTTCGACCGTTCAGAACAGGGGAGTCGTTCAGGACTTGGCAAATCTCCCTTCTGCAAAACCGGAAAATGCTCCCTCCAAAGTCCCAGCCATTGCTATTTCCGAACCATCTGCTCGCTCAACACCTTCACTGCCGTCCCCCGAAGCGATGCCCATTCAGGTCATTGATCTTCTTTATGCAGTTCAGATGCCTTCCTATCGGGAGGAGTTTGTGGGAAAGGATGTTGAGATGGTCGCTCAGTTTGTCCCTCTCACAACTGGCAATCCCAAGGGAGACCGTTTTCAGGCCATCCGTCTCTTCATGACCTGCTGTGCAGCGGATGCAAAGCCTGTCGGAGTCACAGTTAAGTATAACGGATCACTGAAATTTTCCGAGATGGGTTGGATCAGGATCACCGGTGTTCCGACCTTTCCGATGGAGGGGGGGCACAGGACGGCAATCTTGGAAGCAAAGAAGGTCGAGGAGTGTGCCGCTCCCGATGAACCGTTTGTCTACTAGTTGCCCAGATTCCACGTCGTGGGGAAGCCAAGAGTATCGATTCTTCATGAGCCCTCCCTTTATGATGTTTTTAATTTTCCGCCCATTCTCAAAGGTCTTGTTATCGGTCGCGCTGCTCCTGTTGTCCATTTTGCTCCCTATCCGGCAGGGTGTTGCTGTTTCAACGGACTGGGAAAAAGCTCTTCCCGGATGGGTCTATGAATTCCCTCGCGATCACGGCCCGCATGATCATTTCAAGACCGAGTGGTGGTATGCGACAGGTAACCTAAAAGATGCCGAGGGGAACGAGTATGGATTTCAGCTGACATTCTTCAGGGAGGGAATCCTTCCCCACGGGAAACCTCCGGGATCATCTCGATTTCGGGTCTCCGAACTTCCGTTTGCTCACTTTGCTTTCACCGACATCACATCCCATACGTTCCGCTCCTATCAAATCACATCCCGTGGAGCCTTTGGGGAGGCAGGTTTTTCCGTTCCACCCGGACGCGTGGCTTGGATGAATGATTGGTCACTTGCAATGAATGAACGGGGCGAACTGATTCTCAAGGCGGCGTCGCCGGGTAAAGACAAAGCCAGGGAAATCTTTCTCACCCTTTTCGGGGAGAGGTCCCCGCTCATTCATGGCAGGGATGGTATCAGCAGCAAATCGTCAAAGCCGGGGCACGCCTCGCACTATTATTCTCTCGCTCACCTTAATGCGTCGGGTTCGGTGATTGTTGATGGAAAAGTTCACTCGGTCAGTGGTCTTGTCTGGTTTGATCACGAATGGGCCACCAATCAACTTGATCAGGGTGACTCCGGGTGGGACTGGTCCGGTCTTCACCTGAGTAGCGGTGATGATCTCATGATTTTCCAAATCCGTGATTCCTCAGGGAAACCCTCCTTTCAGACAGGAACGCTCCGTGACCCTCAAGGCATTGTAAAAACAATCAACGATCTCTCGATGGTGCCTCATGTTGCTTGGAAGAGTCCTCACACAGGCGGTCTCTACCCCTCGTCGTGGGATGTGAAAATTCCCTCTCAGAGGCTGGAACTCACACTCACTCCCAAATTATCCGATCAGGAGCTTCTTCTCTCCCCCTTTGCCTATTGGGAAGGGGCCGTTCGCGGGGCTGGATTGAAATCAGGACAACAACTGACCGCCGAGGGATATCTCGAAATGACCGGGTATGGAGGACGCATCCTAGGGCTAGGGGAGTAGAGAGTCTGGATCAATACTGTTTAAGATCCAGGATGCTGAAGTCTCTTCGTCTCTTTGAAAAATGACCACTTGTTCGGTCAAGTAGCCGCAGTGAAAGGGTGAGGGGTCATCGTTACCCTCTTGGAATGGATTAGAGGTTTTTTTCCCCAAAGACCACTTTGCCTCCAATAACCGTCTGGAGCGGCTTGATCTCCTTGATCTCATCTTCGGGAATGGTTAGGTAATCGCGATCGAGCACAAGGAAGTCAGCTAACTTTCCGGGTTCAATCGATCCAAGATCCTTCTCCTTGAAGAGCAGATAAGCATTGGAGCGGGTATGCGCGATCAGGGCCTGCTGACGCGTGATGGTGCCCTCCTGCACCTTGCGATCTGGATAGATCTTTCCGGTCACTACCCACCAGAGTGTGGAAAAAGGATTGAGAGGCGCCACCACGCCACCATCCGAACCGAGACCCCAGATGATGCCACTCTCCTGAATCATTTTCACGGGAGGAGAGTCTCCACCGACTCCGGGAGGTTTTATGGTATGATTGTGAACGGCAATGGTGAGATCGAGTTTCTTTGCTCGTGCAAGGTTCGCTGGTGAGATTGTGTCGCAGTGGGCGAGGGTCCACCGGGGGAGTGTGTAGCGCTGGTGGATGCGCTCAAAGATGTCCAGGAAGTGACTGATCGTCAGGTCTTGCTGTGCATGTTCCTGAATATTCCACCCCCCCGAGGCGGCAGATTCGGCGATTTTCTCAAACTGAGCATAAGCCTCTTGCGGGTATTCTGTGGCTCTCATGGCGCTGTCATGAATTGGAGCATAGGTGTGCTCTCCAATTCCGATGACTCCACTCCAGGCATCAGATTGGAAGGGTTTCGAGGCCTGTATCAACTGAACGGCACGATCCGCCTGGTCCGGACTGTTCGCAGTGTAGCGGAGGGTGTTGAAGACACGAAGGGGAAGGCGCCCCTGTTTCTTTAGTGTGGAGATTCTCTCCATCGGACCGTCCATAGGCAGGCCCACATCATAGATGGAGGTCAGTCCCATGGCGTTGAGTGCTCCGCAGAAGCTGCTGATGGAGGAGAGCTTTTCCTCTTCGGTCAGGTTGGGCGTCATGCTCTGGACAGCACGATTGACCGCCCGCATGTTCCCGCGAGCCTCTCCACCTCCACCTACACTTGAGCCTCTCCGCTCTCGCCGGGAATCGCTGGGTCCGTTGACCCAATCACTGTCTTGTTTTGTGGATGTTGATTCGTTGGCAGCAAGGCTGTTCATGTAAATGGCCATGTAGGATTTCTGGAGAACCACTGGATTGCTGGGTGCCGCCTGGTCGAGTTCTTCACGGGTGAAGGCTCCTGGGTGATCTGCAAACTGCAGCTCACCCCATCCTCCCGGAACAAGAAGAGGTTCAGCAGGTTTCAGGGCCAAGGCCTTTTCTCGAATGATGGTGAGTGCCTGGGCCCGGTTGGTGATGCCGTCGATCCTGGCCTCATTCGCCCATCGCACGGCATCACGCATGAAATGCAGGTGATTGTCGATGAGACCCGGAATGACCGTCTTTCCCTTCAGGTCGATGAATTTGGAGTCTGCGCTACCAATTTTCTGGATTTCCTCCGAGGTGCCTGTGGAAACAATTCGTCCATCCTTGATCGCCATCGCTGACACGATGCTGAAATTGGCATCAACGGTTGCGATCTTTCCATTGTAGTAGATGACATCTGGAGAGGCTTGAATGCCCTCTTTGGAACCGCATAGCCAAACGATTCCGAGTAGCAGGAGAATCTGGTTTTTGTTCATTGGGGGGGATGTTTTTTAACTCTTTACCAAATTGTCACCCTCCCCAGCCACTTGATAAAGAAATGATCCCAGAGACACGTTTTGGAACTCTTTTAGAGGTAATGGGTCATGCAAGAAAACTGAGACCTGCGCGACAGTGACTAGAACCCTGTCGAAATCTGTTGGATGGAATCGGGAAAGAATCCCCATGCCCATGGGTGTTCCCTGACAATCAATGATCGCCAGTCTTATCTCTCAAACATTGCTTCTTAGCTGCAGATTGGTCGGTCTGTAACATGGATGTTACTACTTACGCTCGCTCGGATCGACTTGAAGGGCCTGTTGGAATGATGGATCAGCGCTTAACTGCTGGAAGATGGCCTCGCGGGAGATCTGTTGAAGTGCGTTACTCCCTCCCAGGAGGACGGCCTTGTGCAGGCTTGAGTAACCTCCGGATCTGTTGCCTGTGATCAGTTCGTATTTTGCGATCGTGAAGGGGACATCCCATTGATCGGGTTGGGCTTTCTGAAGAGCTTTTGCGATCTCAAGTGCCTGGGGTATCCTGCTCTGAGTGGCGTAGAAATTAATCATGTCCCGAAGGAAGGAGACGTCTCCTGGAGAGTAAGAGATGGCCTTTTTGATGACGGCGTCCACGTCAGCAATGCGTCCCAGAATCATCAGGTTTTGAAGTACCTGTGCGAGAAGTTGTCTGTTTGAAGGACTGGCCTGCAGCGCCACCAGCTGTTGTGGAAGATCCTGGGATGCCTTGTATCGTGCTTCGGTGGCGACTTTTAGTCGTTGTAGTATCTTGCTGTTGGGATCAAAGGGAAGGGATTCGATAATCAGGTCACGGGCGTCCTTGAATCGACCTTCTGACGAGAGCAGGTTGACAAGATTGCTTGTTGTCTCGGTGTTTCCGGGCCACATGGAGAGAGCTTGACGGTAGGCTTTTTCAGACTCCTGTTTCATGTTGCGGAATGCATAAATGTTACCGCCTGTATTCCGGAGCTTCGCAAAGGAGTGGAGAGCAAGATCGTCGTTACGGAAGCCCGGCACAGCATCAAGTTTTTTGATGTAATCATCCCACCATGCGAGGTCCTTCTCGGCCGTTCCCGGCGGCAAGACGTCCATCTTGTCATGGGCGATCTCATAACAGAGACCATGAGGGATAGCGTAAGGGTAGGACCACTGCATGGGGAAGCTCTCCTCAACGTAAAAATGGCGAGGCGAACCATCCTTTTTGTCCCGGTTATGAAGGAAGATCCACTCACCGACAGCGGAGTTCAGGGATACGGGATCGCTTTGCGGATTGGGGGTGTTTGCCGGATTTTCCTGATATTTGCGCATCAGAACCTCATACAGTCCCATGATGTCCTCGCGGTGTGGCAACGTCAGATACTCAGCCGGGTAAGTGTGATCACGACCAAGCAGTTTCTCAAACCAGCTGAACTCCGTAGGCCGCTCCGTCGTGTAATGGGAGCGGATGTAACGGTTGTAAAAGGTATCGGCCAACGCATTCTGGGTGACAATGTAGAGATCTCGACGGTCAAAATTCGGGTCTCGTTTGGCAGTTTCGAAACTCTCCCCAAAGACCATGTAGGTAGGCACAAAACGACCCGGATCGGTCCCACCGAAGACAAAGCTGTCTTTTTCCAAATCGGCCAGCATGTCGTGTCCATACATCCATCCGAACCAATGCCCCCTCTGGGTGCTTGATGGAAGACAGATCACAAAGGTGTAGAAAGCGGCTCCGACGGCGGCAACAAGAACGGCACCCCGGGCAATGGAAGCCTTCGGAAGTGCCCCTTCGAGTAAGGAATAGAGAAGGGTCACGCCAAAACTCGCCAGCATGATGAAGAATCCGTAGGCCAGACTCTGATACTGGTATTGCATGTCCCAGCCAGCCTTGTCGTAACCATTATTATAGGAGAGGGGTTGCAGGAATGCAGAGAGACAGAATCCGATGATTAGCAGATAAAACCAAATTCGTTGCTCGCGAGGTAATCGCCAGAAGAGCAGAAGGGATGAAAACGCGAAGAGGAGGGGAATCGGTGAGACATTTTTTGCAAGGACACCCCAGAAGACTTTGCAGTATCCGGTGAACGACTGGAGAGGGGTCTCTTCATCAGGTGCTTTAGGTCCTTTCTCCTTCTCGACGGGCGGCACTCCAACCAATTTGCCAACAACTCCCTGAAGCTGATCCGCAAGGGTTCCCCAATATTGGGATCGGTTGATGGCGTAGAAGAATCCTTCCGGCGTACTGCAGTAACTCCAGTTCATCGGGGGGTTTGTCGAGGAGGCAAAAGGCATGTAGGCGTAGGGCAGGAGCCCCGCAAAGACAGCGACAATGATCAGGAGTCCTTGACGCCATTCGGTTAGCTTTTTCTTGATAACAAGCAGAACGATAAAACCGGTTCCCACCACATAAAGAAGGCGGATGGCCGCTTTCATGGCCAGGGCGTGGTATTGGTCTGTCGAGAGATAAGCAAACCCCAGATAGAGAAGGGCTGCCGTGAAGAGGCTGTAGAGGGCGTATTCCCAGAACAGTTCGCCATGAAGCAGGAGGATCACAAGCAAGGGAAGAAACGCCAAGGCAAGTGTCATGTGGTGATTGCTCATTCCCAGGGAGAAAATAAAGACCACCCAGACAAAGGCGTTTTTCCATTGTGGACGCCTGATCCAGATATAGGTGACCATCAGGAAGGTCATCATCAGGCAGACATGGAGGGCATAGAGGCCCTTTCCAACAACGGCATGGGACCAGATCGGGGTGACCCAGATGAAGGTCAGTGTCGAAGCCACCGAGAGAATCGTCGCGGGACGGCTAGCCAACCCGATCCATCTCGCTGCATTGAGTGAAATTAAGGAGAAGACTCCGGCACCCGTCGCCATGCAAAGACCTGAGAAGAGGTTGATCTTCCAGGATCCGTTTCCAAAGGGAATGACATGACTGAAGAGTCCGGCCAGAATCGTCCAGAGTGGATAACCCGAGGGATGCATTACTCCGAAATGGAGTGCGGCGGTCGCCATCTCACCATCGTCGTTCAAGCCGATATTCGGCATGGCAGTATACCAATAGGTGACCAGAGCGATGAGGAAGCAAATCAGGGCGGTCAAGCGCTCCTGCTTGCTGAACAACGCGAAAGGATGAAGGCGACCATTTCCCGGCGAGGGTTGTTCGGCGAGAATTGCGGTATTGGAGGCGGATATGCTCATGAGGAGATTCTTTGGAGAGTGATTAAGATGCGGGGGAGACTGATTTCTTAGGGGACCTGCTCAGGCCGTTTTGAATCAGGAGTGACCAGACCATCAAGAGCGCCTCCACGATGATCTTCTTGGACATTTTCGAGGTGCCTTCCACGCGGTCGGAAAAAATAATAGGCACCTCGACAACCTTGAGACCCTTGCGCCAGACACGATGATTCATTTCGATCTGGAATCCGTAGCCGTTGGATTTCACGGTGGGGAGATCGATGGCCTCCAGAGTCTGCCTGCGCCAGCATTTGAATCCACCAGTCGGATCCCAGACGGGAAGTCCCGTGATCCACTTGACATAATAAGAGGCCCCAACGCTCAGAACGAGTCGCTTTAAGGGCCAATTGATCACCCTGATCCCGCCGGCATATCGCGAACCAATGGCCAGATCTCCATTCTGCTCCATGATTCCAGTCAATAAGTTGGGGACATCCTCCGGCGAATGGGAAAAATCTGCGTCCATCTGCACAATCAGGTCATATCCATGCTCCAGGGCCCATTGAAAACCGGCAATATAGGCACGACCGAGTCCATTCTTGGCTGTTCTGGAGAGTAGGTGGATTTTCGGATTGGTCGCCGACATTCCGGCAACCCACTCGCCAGTGCCGTCTGGAGAACCGTCGTCAACAACAAGGATCTCTACTTCATCCGGCAGGGCAAGGAGTCGATCAACCAGTTTTGGGAGGTTTTCACGTTCGTTATAGGTAGGAACTACGACAAGCTTGCGTTCAGCCATGGGATAAGTCTGATAAAGGGGAAGTAGGTGAATTTAACTGCTGATAAGTGATCGTCCAGCGCTAATTCTTCCATAAGTTCAACCGATTGTTCCGTACTAAGAAGTGAAGTTTATCACTTTTTAAGGTCTATGGTGAAAAGGGATCCCAACTCCATGTGCTCTCTTAAAAAACATTCCTCACTTCTGAGGAGAATTTTTATGATCCGCATCGGAAACTAAACGTCTTTGGCATTGCCCGATCAGGTCGTCATCCTGCTTAATCTTGGGAATGAATCAATGGGGAGTTCTTTTTGACTGGGATGGAGTAGTGATCGACTCGTCGGCGCAGCACGAGCATGCTTGGGAATTGATTGCTGCTGAGGGGGATCTTCCGCTTCCTGAGGGTCATTTCAAGGCGGGATTCGGGATGAAGAATGAATTCATCATTCCTACACTGGGATGGGCCACCGATCCTGACGAAGTCAAGGCCCTCTCTTTCCGAAAGGAGGAGTTGTATCGTGAACTCGTAGTCAAGGAGGGGGTCCTCATTCTCCCGGGCGCCCGTGAATTGCTCCTTTCCCTGAAGAAATCCGGGATTCCGCGGGCACTTGGTTCTTCGACCCCTAGGGAAAACCTGGATGCTCTTTTTAAGGTGACGGGGCTTGATGACCTCTTTGACGAGATCGTTTGCGGGAGTGATGTGCTTCACGGGAAGCCCGACCCTGAAGTCTTTCTAAAAGGTGCCTCCTTGCTCCGGATTGACCCGATGCGCTGCGTTGTCATCGAGGATGCCTTTGCCGGAATTGAGGCCGCACAACGTGCGGGGATGAGGGTTGTCGGGGTGGCTACAACAAACCCACTTGAGGAGCTCCGAATGTGCGATCTGGCGGTGAATTCGCTTGAGGAGATCACGGTCGGTCATCTCTCTGTCCTTGCCGGAAGTTCACAACAATGAATCCCGACTCCTCGGTGGATTATGTCCTGATGTTGATGCTGCCACTTGCTCTCATCATCTTGGGTGGTCTCTGTGTCATGTCCGATGTGGTTTTATTGAAGCGTCGCGGAGATGCGGATTCCGTCGCCTCATTCATCGGTTCGGGATCTCGTCCGCGTCCCGGTCTCCGACTGGCTTCAGTCTTTTTTTTCACGATCGCCTCGGTCGTCTCCACTAGGGATCTCTTGATCCTGCTTCGGGAGACCTCCCTATTCCTGCTTTCCCTCTGGATCGGGGTTGTGGCGACCTGCCTTTCCTTCGTGATTCTGCTTGTTGGGATTCTTCTACCCAGAGCACTCGGGGAGACCCTCCACGAATCTTTGCTGATCCGGGCCCTCGCCAAGTTGACTCACTTGCTCACCGTATGGGTCGATCCGCTAGCCGAGTTGGGGTGGAAAACTGTTACCGCTGTGCTTGCTATCCTCCATCTCGATAGACGAAGGACTGCCGAAGAGAGCGAGGAGGAGGTTCTCCAGATCATGGACGAGGGATTGGAGAGCGGTGCCTTTGATGCCGTGGAAAAGGAAATGGTCGAGGGGGTTCTGGATCTTGACGAGCACTCGGTTGCCGATTTAATGACTCCACGCTCAAGGGTCATCTGGCTCGACCTGGAAGATCTGAATGAAACCAATTGGCGCAAGATCGCCGGGGCAGGCCATTCCCACTACCCTGTGTTTCAGGGAACCCATGACAACGTTAAAGGAATGGTCGATGTGAAATCCCTCTGGGCCAATGTTTCGATGACCGGAGGCGTCCGTCTTGCAGATGTGCTCACCCCTCCCTTGTTTGTTCCTGCAACGATGTCAGCAACCCGCCTGATCGTGGAGTTCAGGAATGTCCGCCGTCACGTGGCGCTGGTTGTGGATGAGTTTGGAGTGGTTGAGGGAATGGTGACTCTCAAGGATCTGGTCGAGGCGATCATCGGTCGTCTTCCCGAACGTGGTGTCCGCCAACAATATCCTGAAATCATCACCCGCGCTGATGGAAGCTGGCTTGTGGATGCCCAGCTGGATTTTGAAGAAACAGCGATGGCGATAGGAATGCAGTTCACCGACGAGGAATTTGAGGCCAACCGCTACCAGACAATCGGTGGCTATGTCCTGCACCACCTCGGCCACATCCCCGCAGAAGGGGAGCAATTCCAGCAGGATGGATTCCGTTTTGAGATCGTCGATATGGATCGCCAGCGGATCGACAAGCTTCTGGTGAGTCGTGATCCTGTTTCATTGCCGGATCGAGAAACTGCAGAATGATCGCGGCGGCCTTTCATCCCGAACTTTTTCCGATCGAGACATCCTGGTGGCTTTACGGACTTTTCTGCCTTCTCATTCTCGCAAGTCTCTACCTTGATTTACGCGGTAAGAATGGTAAGGAACAAGTGATTGGCCATCGCGAGGCTATCCATGGTGTTGTCTTCTGGATCGGATTGGCTCTGATCTTTTGTGTCGGACTTTACTTTTATGGACGATGGTCCTTCTCCCTCGATCCTAGACTGAACGGATTCGACCCCTCGGCTCTGGCCAAGCAGTGCAGTCTGGAGTTTCTTTCCGGTTATCTGATCGAGAAGAGTCTCTCGATCGATAACCTCTTTATCTTTCTGGTGGTTTTCGACTTCTTTGCGATCCCAGAGAAATACCGCTATCGTGTCCTCTTCTACGGCATCCTCGGAGCGATCGTCTTCAGAGCAGTGTTCATCGCTCTGGGATCCATACTAATGCAGATCTCCTGGGTTCCGCTGATCTTCGGCGTCTTCCTAGCATTCACAGGACTGAAAGTTGCCTTCGGTCCAGAATCCCATCCCGATCCCTCGAAGAATGTGCTGATTAGATTGTTGAAGCGGTTTTTGCCGATTTCCCCAGTCTTTCATGATCAGCGCTTCTTCGTTCGGGAAGGTGTGCGTTGGCTCGGGACTCCATTGCTGCTGGCTCTCCTCTTTCTGGAGTTCACGGACATTATTTTTGCCGTCGATAGTGTCCCGGCAATCTTCGCCATTACCAAGGAACCGTTCCTCGTCTTCACCTCGAACATCTTTGCGATCCTCGGCCTTCGTTCCCTCTTCTTCCTGCTTGCGGGGATGGCCTCCAAGTTCCACTACCTCAAGTATGCCCTCGGATTCATCCTCTGCTTCGTGGGGTTGAAGATGGCGTGGCTAGACCATTACATTGACGGACACTTCCCGACGACCTGGTCCCTTGGGATTATTCTCACGGCTCTCTTTTTCAGTGGCTTCGTTTCATGGCTTTTTCCAAAAAAGAAGAAAACTGCCTAAAAGGTGACGAAATCAGGATAGCTCCTAATGAGGTTTTCTGTTGTCTAGTGACTTCTGAAGATTCCTTGTTATTCCAAGGCTGGTGATCTGGTTGGGTGAGGAGATCCCTCTTTGATGAGGTCTTGCTATTAGGATTTAGGAAGCGACCTTATCCTGCTTCTCCACCAAGGTGACCAGCTCATCCAGAGGCATCGCCTTCCCATAGAGATATCCCTGACCATATTCGCAACCGAGTGCTCGGAGATAATCGGCCTCGGCCTGCTCTTCGATTCCCTCGGCAACGATCAGGAGACCGAGGTGCTTGGCGATGCCAACGATGGTTTCGAGCACGGCTTTCAGCCGTGCGTTGTCGGACATAATACAGCCGATCAACTCACGCGGGATTTTCATCTCATTGATCGGGAGCTTGGAGAGGCGCACCAGATTGCTGTAGCCGATCCCAAAATCATCCACGGCGATCTGGATGCCAGCTTTTTGGAGAATGCTCAAGTTTTCCCGCACTGTTCCGTTGGTCGGCATGAGACCCTCCTCAAGGATCTCGAGCGTGAAGGAGTCGGCCTTGGCTCCACCCCTGAGGATCTGGTCGAGGATTCTTTGCGCATACCCAACGTTAACAAGGATGCCGGGCGAGATGTTGAAGGAAAATCTGAAATCCTCTCTCCGGAGCAGGGGATCGATCACGATTTTCCAGGAGGCGAGGAAGTGGGTGAATGCCGCTTCGTCGATCATGGAGAGGGAGCCCGTCCGGATCAGGGCGTCCATGAATTTTTCAGCAGGCAGAATGGTGCCATCCTTCTGGCGAAATCTCAACAGGCCTTCCGCTCCTTGGATCCGGCCGTTTTGGAGATTGACGATCGGCTGGAAGAGGAGGAAGAGGTTGTCGCCTGTCAACGCTTCACGAATTTCACTGTCGAGCAGGCTTCTGCGCTTGAGTTCAGCGAACATTTCATCATTTACCATGAAGACCTGACCTTTCTTGCTCTGCCGCATGGCTTCCTCGCATTGGGAGAGGATATTTGACGGGGTCTCCCCTGGGATTTTCAAGATTACGCCGCCGATCGAGGCTTCGACCGTTATGTCGAGGTTCCGCAGATGGAAAGGGCGGTCGAAGCAGTTCCGAAGATCCTTGAGAAGTGAGGGCAACTTGTTTTCCAAGCCAGCTCTGCGGAGGAGAAGATAGAATTTATCTTCTCCGAGAATCCCGACCAGATCCTTCTCCTCGCAGAGGGAGTTCAGTCTCCGAGCAGTCTCCACGAGGACTTGGTCCGCAAAGGTGACTCCGTAGGTGATGTTGAGCATTCTGAAATACTGAATCTCGATTGCGAAAAAGGCCGACTCGGGGGCCTGAGGATTGATCGTAGAGATGGCCTCCTGGAGACTCTTAAGGAAGAGCGGGCGCGTGGCAGCGTTTGTCAGGGGGTCATGAGTGGCGAGTCGTAGGAGTTCGATATTGAGTTGGGATTGCTGTTCCTGGGCCTGACGTATTTCCATCCGGTTGGCAGTCTCTGTAATCGCTCTCAGGACAACGTGGCTGAGACGACCTGCTATCCGCTCTTTCAGCACAAAATCAGTGGCTCCCATTTTGAAGAGATCCACGGCGGTATCCTCGCCGACCGCTCCAGTCACGACGATGGCCGGAACGTCCGGGCAGACTTCCTTGGCCATCACGATGGCTTGGCCACCGTCGAAGTCGGGCAGCTTGTAGTCGACGAGAATCAGATCTGGCTGGTAGTTCGTGAGGGCCTCCCTGAATTCCTCGCGTCTCTGGACCCGCTGCCAGACAAAGTCGAGTCCCGCTTTCCGAAGTTCCCTGATCTCCAGTTCTGCATCAAAGTCGGAATCCTCAAGCAGCAGGATCCGAAAGATCTTTTTTTCAACTTTCATGAACTGGTTTGATGATGGGCGGCTTATTCAGCAGAAGCCAGTAGAAGCCAACCTGTTTGATGGCCTCCGCAAAGTTCTCGAACTCCACTGGCTTAACAATGTAGCTGTTGGCTCCCATTCTGTAAGAATCGAGCAGGTCACGTTCTTCCTGAGACGACGTCAGGATAATGACGGGCATGAATTTTGTTTGTTCCATGGAACGGATCTTTTTCAAGACCTCCAACCCATTCAGCTTTGGAAGTTTCAGATCGAGAAGGATGGCCTTTGGTAGCTTCAAGACATCCCTGCCGGCATATTTCCCCTCCCCATAGAGGTAATCAAGTGCAGCCTGTCCATCAGTAATGTGGACGATGTTGTTGGCTAGCTTGTATTCCTTGAGGCTCCTTATGGTGAGGAGGGCATCATTCGCGTTGTCCTCCACAAGCAGGATGTCGACTGGCTCTATATGTTCTATTTTGATCGTCATGGTGTGTTGGTGGTTTGATGTGAATCAGGTTTGATCGTCATCAAGTTTGGGATGGTGAAGGAAAACGTCGCCCCTTTGCCGATCTCACCCTCCCCCCAGATGCGGCCGCCGTGCCGATGGACAATACGCTGGGCAAGTGCAAGTCCAACGCCCGTTCCCGGGAACTCTTCGGTGGTGTGGAGTCGCTGAAAGACACCGAAGAGCTTGTCGACATGGCGCATGTCGAAGCCAGCGCCGTTGTCCTTCACAAAATAGACTTGCTCACCTGTATCTTCAGCTTTGGCTGCAATCCCTGTCTTTCCTGAAGTCATGCCGATCTCGATCTCCGCCAACTCACGCTTCCCGGTGAACTTCACGGCATTCCCGATCAGATTGATCCAGAGCTGCCTGATCATTGCTTCTGTGCCAAAAGCTTGGGGAAGTGGATGCAGGGTCAGGTGAATCTTTTGGGAAGGATCCAGTGCCACAAGTTCGTCAAAGACCTGCCGGGCCATCGCATTCATGTCAATCATCACGGGCTCGACCCGCTGGCGACCTAGTCGGGAGAAGGCGAGGAGATCGTCGATAAGGCGTCCCATCCGCGTGGCTTCAGTGCGGATAACACCCAGAAGGCGCCTTCCCTCGTCATCGAGTTTGTCGGCGTAGTCCTCCTCGACAATGCGTGAAAAACCGTCGATAGCGCGTAAAGGGGACCTCAGATCGTGGGAGACCGAGTAGGAAAAGGCGTCGAGTTCCTTTACTGAGGATTCCAGTTCCGAGGCGCGCGTTTTGAGAATGGCATTCAGATTGCGGATCTCCTCCAATCTCAGGTTGGTTTCAGTGATGTCGAGATTGATTCCAACCACACGTTTTGTCTTCCCGTCGGCTCCCACGATGGCTGCATCCGATGCGTTGATTGTCCGTATCGCATGGTCGGAATCCCGGATAATCCGAAACTCTCTCTGCTGATGGATTCCTCTCTCGACGACCTTGCGGAGTAAGGCTTCCTGATCAGCCAGATCGTCCGGATGCACGTGGCTCTTCCAATCCTCGTAGCAGATTATTCCGTTACTAGTCTCCGGCATCCCGTAGATCGAGAACATCAGATTGTCCCAAGAGACTTGATCGGACGTGAGATCCCAATCCCAGACACCAATCTTCGCGGCCTCCATTGCCATGTTGATAATCTTATTGGCAATCTCGAGTTCAGTGGCACGTTTGGACTTTTCCAAGTTCTGAAAGGTGAGTTCCTTGTTGGCAGTCACGAGTTCAGCGGCACGATTGGACTTTTCCAAGTTCTGAAAGGTGAGTTCCTTGTTGGCAGTCACGAGTTCAGCGGCACGTTTGGACTTTTCCAAGTTCTGGAAAGCTAACGCCTTGTTTTGATCGCTGATGTCGCGGGAGACGTTCGAGATGCCAATGATCTCTCCAGCTCTATTCTTGATAGGTGAGATTGTGACCGAGAGATCGATCCGACGTCCGTCCTTGTGGAGTCGCTCGGTTTTGTAGTTCTTCACAGATTCTCCATGTCTGATCTTTTCCAAAAGATGACTTTCTTCATCATGCAGTTCTGTAGGAATCAGCTTCAGTATGGGAGATCCCAACATCTCGGCAGCTGTATACCCAAAAATTCTTTCGGCCCCTTGATTCCAACTGGTGATGATTCCCTCCAAATCCTTGCTGATGATGGCATCGTCCGAGGCTTCGACGATGGCTGCTAGATAATCAGTCGCAGAATAGCCCTTTGTCAGATTGCGATCTTCCGCGGTCTGGGGGGGGGGCGAGGGGATGGTAGGAGCGTTACTCATCGGTGAAGAGGTTGTGGAATCAGATTGGAACCGGGCTGTTTGAGTGCAAGTTTGTTACCAAAGCGGAGGATCGGCCGGAGGGAATGGGGAATTCCAAGACTTGAGGAGAATGTTTTTTTACGTAGTCGATGAACTCGTCGATCGGCATCGGCTTGCCGTAAAAATATCCCTGCCCGTATTTGCACCCTAACGTAAGGAGTTGATCGACTTCCTCCTGATTTTCGACCCCCTCTGCGATGACTGGGTGACCGAGGTTCGTTCCCAGATTGATTATTGCACCCAAGAGATCCCTGTTTTTCATATCCCCAGACCGGATTCCCTTGAGAAACATCTTGTCGATCTTAAGGGTGTCGAAGGGAATGCTGGTGAGGTGATACAGATTACTGTAGCCGGTGCCGTAGTTATCGACAGCGATCTGCACACCAGCCGACCTGAAGAGATCGATGTTTTCGATAAGTGACGGGTTGGTGATATCGAGATGATTTTCAATGATCTCTATTCGTAGCATCGTGGGAGGGATACCAGTGGCCTTGATCCGGTTCAGCGTAAGTGAGGCATAATTAAGGGAAGTGAGAATTGCCGGGCTGACATTCACGGAGAAGCAGAAGTCAGGAATCGAGGAGAGTTGTCCGACATGCTGATGCAGGAGCCTGATCGACTCGGCAATGACCCATTCATCAACTTCAGGCATCAGTCGGATCCTCTTAAGGGAATCGATAAAGTCCGAGGCGTTCAGGATCGTACCATCCTGATCAATAACCCGGAGGAGGGCCTCGGCCGAACAGATTTGTCCCGAACTGAGTTCGACGATCGGCTGAAAATGAAGCAGGAGTCGTTTTTTAAAGACGGCTTCGTGAATCCTATGATCTAGGTCGATGCGGTCCTTGAAACTCTTGATGATTTCGGCATCGGCGATGCAGTATCCTCTCCTTTCGCCACGCTTCACGAGATACATGGCCTCCTCGGAGCGACGGATTAGTTGGGTGGTGCTCAGGTTTCGTTTGTCCAAGATGGCCACTCCGATACTGGCACCGATACGGATTTCAAGATCTCCGAGCATGTAGCTGTGGTTGATGTTTCTCTGGATCCGCATGATCAGTGTCTCCAAATCCTCGGAGAGATTCACATTACGGATGAGAAGAACAAACTCGTCTCCGCTAAGGCGACCCAGAAGATCGTTCTGACGACAGAGAGACCGGAGTCTTTCGGTGACCTCGATCAGCAACCGGTCCCCGGTCTGGTGACTGAAATTGTCATTCACCTCTTTGAATCCGTCGAGATCGAGATAGAGTAGTGCTGAATTAGGCCTTAGTTCATCGACCTCCGAGATCGCCCTGCCCAATTCGTCGATAAAGAATGTCCTGTTGACGGCCCCGGTCAGGGCGTCGTGCTCGGCTTGGTAACGCAGGTCGGTGTTAAGAATCTCTCGCTCGGCAAGCGCTGCAAGATTGACTGCCATGAGTTCAAAAACCTCTTTGATTCTGCTATCTGCCCTGCGGTGATCGGGATAAATCATCTCAATCACGGCAACCTGCCTCCCCTTTACGCTGATAGGGACGATCAGATGGGCATACTCAGGCTGCATGGTTCCTGCTGAGATGAACTCAATCTTGCTCGCCTCCAGGGGCTTTTTTAAAGAGTTAGTGTCAACTTTGTGCCAAAGACGATCAATTTCGGGATCCTTGGGGTAGAGGGGATTCATGCGGAGCAGGCATGCATCATTTTTCAGAAAATTCGTTATTCTGCAGGAGAGCCATCCGAGATTCGGATCGAGATGATTCATGAGGCTCTGGAGCGTGGACTCTAAGGAATGAGGCTTTGTAACCATTTCAGCGGACATCGTCAGGAGCCGATTGTAGACCTCCTTTTCCCTGAGCAGCAGCTTGGTTAACTCCCTGTTGGATCGATGGACTGAGATGTAGTCCATCACAATGGCGGCCAGGGAGTGGAGAGCCTTGATCTGCTCCTCGGTGAGACTGTTTGGCTTTGTGTCGATGACACAGAGACTGCCGATCGGGAGACCGTCTCCCGACTCCAAGGGAATGCCGGCGTAGAATCGAATGTGAGGCTCGCCGGTTACAAATCGATTCCCGACAAATCGCCCGTCCCCCAACGCGTCGTTCACAATGAGGGCGCCACCCTGAGGCTCAAGAATCGTGTGACCGCAAAAGGAATCTTCACGGGCCGATTCCTTCAAAGCGAGTCCGTAATGGGACTTGATCCATTGCCTGTTACGATCCACGAGCGAGACAAGGGAGATCGGAGTGCCCGTCACCTGCGCCGCCATCTTGGTGAGGTGATCCAGAAGGGGGTCCTCCCCGGTGTCCAGGATGTCGTATCCAAGCAGTCGTGCGATGCGCTCCTCTTCCCTCGGATGAAGGGGGGCTGGGATTGATACGGTGGGGGAAACCGTTTGTTTCTTCTTCATGTTTTTAATATATCTCGCTTAACTTACGAATAGGGGGAAATAGATCTAAGCAGATCACTTATCTTTATAAGCATGATCAGATTTCATGCCGTTGCGAATGAGCGGAATTGATCAGATTGCCTTGGCGTGATCGTAGGGAGGAGAAATAGTATCTCTCGAAATGACTGGTGATTCCTTATTAACAACCTCCAATTCGGCCAAATCCGGGGGAAGGATCGGGCATCTGGATGCGCTACGTGGGATCGCTGCACTGGGTGTCTGCTTTCACCATGCGCTCTACAGCTTCCGTGGCATCCCGGGTAATGAGTTTATCTACCGGATGGCCGGGGAGTCGGCCGTCGTCTTTTTCTTTCTGCTCAGCAGCTTTGTGCTCTGTCGATCGATTGATCGGGGAGGGCGCTCCGGGGTAACTGGCATTCCGGCCTACTATGTGAAGCGGTTCTTCCGAATCTATCCTGCCGTGCTGGTGGCGGTTGGCCTTGCCGCCTTGGTGGCCTTGTTGTACCCGGAGATTCCGGATCTCGGTGATGTGACTCCCTGGTTCCATGAGCAGGTCTCAAAGGCCCGCTCAGTCTCTGGTCTCTCGGCCTACCTAATGAATGCCCTGCTACTGGATAGGCGTCTTGATCCTCCGCTCTGGACGATCATCATCGAATTGATGGGATCGTTCTTACTGCCTTGGCTCCTGCTTCTCCCTAGGCGACGACCGCTCCCACTCCTTGCTGTGGGGGCCTTACTAGTCTGCTTTGCCTTCCGTTCGGATGGGAGTACCCGTTACTGGATCGCTCCGCTCTTTGGATTCTATGTCGGTTATCTGATTCACCTTGTGGAGCCATTCTTCCATGTTCCCGCTTCCGGGAAGACGAAGCTCTTGCTCTTGTTCGGCATCCTACTCTGGCTCTTTTCCATTCGGCATCAGTTCAACTACATCACCCAGTCGGTCATCCTTGGGGGGATCCTCATGATCCTGATTCCCTGCAATTGGCCAAGCCTTCTTGCCCTACTGAATAGTCGACCGCTCCATTTTCTCGGGATGATTTCCTTCAGTTTCTACCTGATTAATCTGCCCCTGCTTCTTCTCTCGTATGCGGCGTTGGGGCATCTGATGCCTAAAGTGCTCATGATTCAACCCACGATTATTCCTGCGTTGATTCTCTTTGTCGTGTCGATCGTGGTGACCATACCGATCGCAGAACTTTTCAGACGATTCATCGAGTTGCCGTTCAACCGGTTCGGGCATTTTCTGGCTCAAAGATATTTTACCATTCCATGAAGGTTCTAATCGTTGTCGAACCAGGATTTGCAGGTGTCTTCCGCCAGGTGGAAGGATTGGTTCATTACCTGATCCGGAAGGGGGTCTCCGTCTCGCTGGCTTATTCTGATTGTCGTCCTAGTCCCGGATTGCCAGTTCTTGTGAAGGAGGTTCTGAAACATGGAGGTGAAGTGTTAAACCTCAAGACCATCAATCGCCCGGCACTCTCGGACCTGCCAGCCCTGTGGAAACTTTCCAGGTTTATCGCTAAAATAAAACCAGATGTGATCCATGCCCATAGTTCGAAGGCGGGTGCACTGGTAAGAATCCTTACAATGACATTCTCCAAAAGACCGGTCTTCTACACGCCTAATGCCTACTATGGCATGGGACGGAGTGGTCTTGTGGCGGGTTTCTTTAACCTCTTGGAGAGGATGTTGGCGCCCCTCGGGATTACCATTAATATTTCGGAGGATGAGGCAGGATTTGCGAGGGAAGTGCTTGGTGTAAGAGTTCCAGCCCCGATCATACCTAATCCTGTGCGCGAAGAGCATTTCCTTCCAGCAAGCCTAGATCAGAAAAAAGCGGCGCGACAAGTATTGGGATTACCTGAAGAGGGGATCATCATCGGCTCATCAGGTCGACTTGTCTTTCAGAAGGATCCCATGATCGCACTTAAGGCGCTGGAGCCGCTTTTCCGAACTAACCCCGATCTTTATTTTACGGATCTCGGCGAAGGGAAGTTAAGAAGGGAACTCGATCAAGAGGCACACCTTGCGGGAGTTTCCTCCAAGATCTTGCGCCTTAGCTATCTCGAGGAGGCGCTCCCCTTTTATCATGCCCTCGATGGGTTCCTGCTAACCTCACGCTATGAGGCGGGCATCCCATTCGTATTGCTTGAGGCGGCATCTTGTGGACTCCCTATGGTGACGACTCTGTCTCCCGGGATGGGAGCATTGGAGAGTCTGGGATTTTCTCACTGCTGGATAGCTGATCTTGATAATCTGGAGGCCCTGACAAAGGGGTTGAGTGCCATGATCGCCTTGATCAGGAATCATCCGGCAGGTGTCCTGACTAATCATCGGTCGATTGTTGAGAAGCGCTTTTCACATGAGGCCTGCTATGCTCCGGTGCTTGCGCAATACAGGAAGGCCTTGGCAGGTGATCTGTCGTGGGATTGCGCAGAGGTGCAATGATGCCGGGGAGAGGGGATGATCTATCGGTTGAGTTCATGGTAGAGCTCTAGATACTTGTTTGCCGAGTCCTCCCAAGTAAATCGTTGGCACCATGCTTTCCCTGATTTCACAAGCTTCTCACGATCCTCGGGCGAGAGGTCGAGAAGTTGACGCAAACCCATCGCAATCGCTTCCGTGGAATAAGGATCAACTTGTAAGGCGGGTCCAGCGATTTCTGGAAGGCACGATGTGTTCGAGGTGAGGACGGGGCATCCTAGACTCATCGCCTCAAGAACAGGTAGCCCAAAGCCCTCCTCGAGTGATGGAAAGCAGAAGGCCCGTGCTCCAGCGTAGGTGTCTGAGAGTTCTTGATCACTTAAGTAACCGGTTAAACGGACGCCCGGACTTCGAAGGAATCGTGAAAGCACGGGGCTGGTAGTAAACGAGGCCTGTGTTCTCCCCGCCACGAGCAACTCGAGGCCGGGATAAAGAGGACTGATCTCAAGGAACGCCTCGATCAAGCGGGCTAAGTTCTTGTGAGGTTGGAGTGAGCCTGCGGCAAAGAGATAGTTTCCGGGAGATGGGTGTAAGGAATGGAGTGGTTTCACCCCATCATAAATCATCCGCAGACGTTCCGGTGATAATTTCAAGGCTAACAGGGTTTGCTCCCGGACATACTCGGAAATCGTGACAACACAGCGACTGTGACGTAGTCCGGCCATTGCGCACACGTCATAGACCATCCTAAAAGATCGGGAGTACCACTCAGGATGAAGGAGGAAGTTCAGGTCATGAAGGGTGACGATGTGACTGATTCCAACCTGCCACGCGGGGGAGGTATTCATCGGATGATGCATCAGAAGGCATCCATGATCTATTGCAAGAGGGGTGGCTAGGCACTGCTCCCAGAGATGCCCTCGTGCCTGGGACCAATCTTGGAAGGGGGTCTGCACGAAGGTAACGCACGGAAGTGAGACCCATCGTTCAACGCCGGGGAAGCGCATGTCCGCAAAGACCACAAAATGTTGTTTGTTGGACCCGCTTCCTCCAAGACGAAGAATCGCATCGAAGAGTTGGAACGAGGCAACCTGGGTACCTGTTGGTTGTCGTGTGCCGCTGAAGCGACCGTTAAGCGCGATAGGATGCATCGGGTTACTCGTGATCTACAGGGTCAGGGGGAGCGAAGCAGTCAACCAGTGTCCATTGGATCAGCAGGATTGCTCCCAGGGCCCAGAAGGAGAAAGCATTGCTGGTATTGGAGAGATGGAGTGTCATCTCCATGAGAATAAGGATCCTAAGGTTCCTGTTCAGGCTGGATGGACGCGCTGCCGAGGCTTGATGAAAGACCCAAAGAAGGGATCCGAAGAGAATTCCAAGAACAGTCCCCAGAGTAATCACTCCAGCCAGCCCGAAATTTAGAAACGACTCACCGAAGAAAGAGATCCGCAGTCCCGGGTGTGTGCTGTCGTCCCATCCAACCAATCTCACGGCAGTCAGGCCCAGATGCCACTCTCTCTTCTGAGGAAAGATGCCACTTGGGATAAAGGAGGTCAGTCCACCCAGGTAGGTCATCCCATTGAGCGGCTCAAAATCCCATTGGCTCATGACCCACGAGGCGTCGCGCATGTCGATGAGGTTGTTTCCAGTGAAGGCGGCCTCGATGCTGTTGGACACGGGATTGCCGGTGAAGAGCTGCTCTTTATCCCATCGTAACAATCCTGTGAATCCCCCGAGGACTGTGAACAGGAACATATACATAACAATCGCGGTGATGAGAATCCATCTCGGAATCCTCCTTTCCATGCTGAGGAGGCTGATCGTTGCGATCGCTGCCAGAGCCAGTGGAAAGCGATTGCCACTCAGTAGTTGAGCAATCAAAAGAATGGCTATGATGATCCCATCGATTTTCAAAAACTGGATTGGTTTTCGTATGCAATAAAGGATCAGTCCTGCTGTTACAAAAGGCATGAGTCCGTAGCCCAGATTATAGATGGCTCGCAGTGCCGGTGATTCGATGAGCATGAGGCGCGGATCGACACTGCCGAATGCAGTTCCACCGGCTCCTTCAGATGCATAGGCAAGTAACGGAACGATTCCTGTTCTCGCCATTGGAAGCGCAAGCAGGAGGATCGTTACGAATCCGATGCCGCGGAGGAACCATTTGAGGCGCCCATCATTTCCTGCGACGATCGGAGCAATGCTTTTGCTCCTAAAACCAAAAGATTTTAGGAAGCTGTAAGTGCATCCTAACACGGTAAGAAGAATTGCAAAACCGGTGCAGTTGATCAGGACGACGAGCGGTGCGGTGCTAAGAATTCCCTGACCCAGTCCTCCCTCCAGATTCCAGGCCGTGATTCCGAGAAAGAAAAAACCGCACATGATTAACGCTTCCCACATGAGGAAAAACGCAATCAGATCCAAGGAACCGCTCCGCGCAATCCAGATCATAGGGATCATCACCAGGCATGCGATCGCTACGCCTGCCAATGTTCCCGGCCATGTTGGTGGGAATCCCATGGTGATCCATTCCAACAATCTAGGATTTGAGAGCCCGGTGATGAATCCGAGAGGAATCAGGCAGAGGGCAGCGAGTCCAGAGATCAGAATCGACAGAATCGGCCGGAAGATCGGTCGCCGAGGTTTTTCAGCGAAATCATCATGCTCAAGGTGATTACTCATTCAGGGAACGATCCTAATATCTTGTAGGAAGGATATAGCAAAGTTATTGAAGTAATGATTTTTTAATGGCCTTATAAAGTACAACGAACGATAAAACTTAAATCAAGGATGTATAGTGCTAATCATCAAACTTCAACCTGGCGTTTTTTTCTTCGTGCAGGCGACTTGATCGCAATCATCCTTTCTTTTCCTCTGGCCTATTGGACGGCTTACTTTTGGGATGCAGTTCCCTTGCCACTTGTGGACAGATTGACTTGGATCAACTGCCTGTTCATTGGGTTTTTTAATCTCTACCTGTTTGGGGTTTTCGGGCTCTACCGTTGGCAGTCCTTTATTAAGATACGTCTCATGCTGCGTCTTTTGGCGCTTTCGATTTTCACCGGGACAGTTGTTTTTATCGTCCTTCGATCGTTCTTGTTTCCAACCGAGGTGCTTTCCATCTCCTTCGGATATCTCCCTGATCTCTTGGTCAACACGTGTTTCATTTTTCTCCTAGTCGCTACCTTACGCATCTCTGTTTTTTTGTTCGAAACTCAATATCTTAAGAGCACCCGCATCGAGTGCCTCGCTTTTGTGAGTTGGAGTGATCGGATGGAGCCCGTGCTCGAGGGATTGATTCATAATGCACTCTCTCAAGCGAGTGTTACGGGATTTTTCAGCAATCCAGAGCACTCAGCTCTCACGCCTCCACCTTCGTTAGGTTTCAAGGAACTCGGCGCCCTAACAGATCTTCGGAGACTTTTGCAATCAAACAAGATCACCATGCTGGTTTTGGACCTTAGTGACATCGGTGAAATGCAGCTCTTGATGATTAGCGAGATCTGCTCGGACTTGATGGTTGGGATCGTGCTGATTCCTTGGACTTTCGATGTCTGGTCTCGGCGATTAGTCATGAGAAAGCTGAATGGTGTCCCGACGATGGTGATTCCTGAACTGGCGCTCGAGAGTTTTTCCAACCGCATTCTGAAGCGATCGGTCGATATTTTCGGGGCCATCCTCGGCATCATCTTGTCCGCACCCTTGATCATCGTGCTCGGTTATCTCATCAAGAGGGAGTCTCCTGGGCCGATTTTTTATACCCAGACCCGCAGTGGTTATCGGGGGAAGAATTTCCAGATTATCAAGTTGCGCTCGATGCGTCTCGATGCAAACGATGGGACAGGAGTGACCCGTGCAGTGGAGAATGATCCCCGGCGCCTTAAGATCGGTGAGTTTATTCGGAAGTGGAACTTGGATGAGGTGCCGCAGTTCTGGAATGTCCTGAAGGGTGAGATGAGCCTTGTGGGACCTCGGCCTGAGATTTATGAACTCATCGAGGAACTGCGTGAGACTCTCCATTGCTACAATCTCCGCCATCTCTGCAAACCTGGTCTCACTGGATGGGCGGCGGTCAATGGTTTTCGTGGAAACACATCGCTCGAGGAGAGGATCAAATACGACCAATACTACATCGAGAACTGGAGTCTGACGTTTGATTTGAAAATTATTCTCATGACGCTAAGACCTCCTAAAAATGCTTACTAAGAGGGTGGCGGGGATTTCTCGGAGTATGAAATTCCGGTGCAGCTTTCTATTGTGCCTGTTGATCGGCTTGTTCTTGAGTGTGGTGGAGGCTTCTTCTGATTTGTCGGTTTGGGAGGGAGGAGTGGAACAGAAGACCGACAGAAGTTTTGAATGGAACTCTCCGGAGGAGCATCTGAGCAGTTCCGCGGTGCCCGGTCTCTCTGAGCGTGCCATTCCGATCATCCCAGCGAGTGAGCCCGAAGAAACAACGCTTCCCATTTTTCAACTCTCAAAATTCCATGACATGCAGGGCAGGGCTTCCTTTCGTGGCCTCTCGTGGAATGACACGGCGCCATTCCGCCCGGTCACTACGGATATTGCCCCGATCGGGCTTCACCCTCGCGTCTACAGGAAGGGGTTGATCGAATTTTATCCTTGGTTCGGCTTGGCCCAATCGTGGGAATCGAATGTGAATCTGACATCGAGTAATCAGATTTCGGATTTCTACATCACCCCACGTGTTGGAGGTGAATTGCAGGTGGGAACACCCGATTCAGTCTACAATGAGTTCCTCGATACGATTGCCGCCTTGAATGCCCGCTATGAGGCTTGGGCGGATGAGTTTTTCAAGAATTCCGGTCTTTCGGCTTTCAATCAGCAGGTTAATCTCTCGGCTCGCATCGGCCGCACTTCGGCGATCTGGAGGCCTTACTTTGGATATAGTGACATCACGGGAAGTAATCTTTTGATAGCTGAGTTGGTGAACAGGACGCGTCGGTTGCGCACGGGTGCTGGCCTCGCCGGTCAGTATCAGTTCACGGGACAGTTGGGCATGAACCAGACGTTTGACTTCTATCAACTCATTCATCCTGATCCTGGCTATATCAATTATATCATGGGAAAAACCCGTCAGGAGCTGACTTGGAAAGTTACTGATCAGATGAAGGTGACAGCTTGGGGGGAGTACCGCTACACGGAGCCGGATGATGGATCCAGTGGTTCGGAGTTCATGTATGGAGTCGGGTTTTACGGCCGACCAGATCCCAGAATCTATAGTGAGTTGAGAATCGGGTATGATGCCGTGGAGATGCAGGGTTATGTCCCGGGGCGCCAGAATATGTCTGGGCTGCGGTTCAATGGCTACACGAGTTTCGACATGAGCCCTAGGCTGAGGTTTGCGTTTATCTATGACCGGGACTACGTCTTCACAGAACAAGGAGCCAATAATAACTATGTCTCCACGCTTCTACAGATCAAAGCAGAGTCCTACCTTGGGGGCGGGTGGTACGTGACGCCCTACTTCGGAGGCTCCTACCAGCAATTCGAGACCTCGGGTGCATCCGCGATCCAACTCAGGCCAGAACTGGAGGTGGCCTATGCTCTTCCCAGCTCCTACTATCCCAATGACTCGAGAATCTTCGTGAAGGCTGGTTACATGAGTTATGCGTATGTTCAGGGCGCTGGCGAACCAGTGCAGAATCTACGCTTCTCCATGGGATTTAACTGTAAGTTTTAGCCTTTTCACCGAGTAACAGTTGACATACAATTCAATTACCAATGAAATTTCTTGTAGGGCTCACATCCGCAAATCGTAATTCTCAATGGCCTGATTTTTCCATATACGTTAGAGGCCTTCTCTTTGCTTTATTGTCTTTCATCTCGACCGGATGCAGCAACCTCACAACAGGTTCTTCCCAGCCGATCTCTACTTCCAACCAACCCTATGTGATGGCGCCTCTCGATTCTGCCCGCATCACTGGCCGTGAC